>JAEIGA010003923.1_pt1 | contig 23118 bp, 16 predicted proteins | sample 9270691 | NCBI WGS metagenome assembly JAEIGA01 (sample SAMN17057246, study PRJNA624740) | gut metagenome | biome: biome; isolation source: fecal sample | host: Bos grunniens | place: China: Xizang | collected 2019 | reverse complement strand
CGCAAGCAAGCCGAAAAAGTGAATTAAACAAAATACGGAACACTCTAAAAATCATTAACACACATTACGCAAAGGACTTTCCCTATGGAGTTAGCAACAATTTTTTGGTTAATAGTTTTATTTTTTATTTTTATGGGTCTGATGCAAGCAAGGTCTAATGCGAAAAAACGCAAAAAATTAGGCGTCTCCATAATGGGTGTATTAAAACATATCAATGGTTTGCCTATACCTGAAGATATGCCTTGTGAACTCCTTTCATATCCTGACAGATATGAAATTAAAGCAAATGGTTTAGTCTTTAATTTACAAAAAGACAAGGTTTCCGATATTTGCATCAAAAAGCATACTGAGATTCAAAAGCAAGTTGTCTCAAGTATTGGCGGTGCTATCGGTGGGGCTGTTTTATTTGGACCGCTGGGTGCTATTATTGGGGGACGGGCTAAAACCAAAAAAATCGTTACTAAGACAAAGTATTTGATTTTCACATATTTGAAAGATGAAGAAGTCAAGTATTTAGGTTTTGTGGTTGATGATAACTCCAGCGAATATCTTGCTCTTAAAATTACAAACGAGTTTATGAAAATGAAAACGAATAATGTTAAGCAAATACAAATTGATTTGTAGCCGATGATGTAGACAAACTACGGTAATTCAGACTTTAACCCCCTATGAAAGGGGGCTTTTTTACGGAGAACGACAAATGCACGAATTGCCTCAAATGACGACAACGCTCAAGAATAAAGCGTTTATATTCAGAGTTGTAGCATATAGACAACTTTCAAAAGCCGAGATGATACAACAATTAAGAGTGTATATGAAATCTAAACGTTTAAAACGTGTGCCGACATCTGGAGAAGTTACTGTGACAACGCTTTTAGGAGCGATAGATTTATAATTGGCATTAAGCCATCAAAGAAGGCTTTTATCTCTTCCTCTGATAACGTTTCCCGCATAAGTTTCGCTGGAAACGTTATTGATATTTCACTCTCTAAATTGGTGTAAATAATCGCATTCTCAATAAAGTTTTCCACATCCTTATTCATCTTCACTCCTTGGCTAACGTTGTATATAAGTCCCAAATATTACATCAGAAGCTTAACCTTTTAGGCATGCGGGTGGTACATCCTTAACTCCTTCGGCGTACCTTCGCAGATTTTCCACGAGTCGTACGATCATGCTCGCTACTGCGCCCGGGCACATATCCGGGCTTCGTCAGCGAGCGCTTACATTGCCAGTGTGGGTGCCTTTGGTGCACATGACTATGACACGTCACGAATTAAAATATTTTTGTAAGAAAAGTACTTGACCGCAGGTGAATGATTTGAGATAATGTGCGCTGATTTTTGCCAGTGTAGCTCAGTTGGTAGAGCTACTGATTTGTAATCAGTGGGTCGGGGGTTCGAGTCCCTTCGCTGGCTCCAATTTCGGAAAGGAGGTGAGCAAACATGATCCAGGTACGTCTTAAAAAGGGCGAATCCGTGGAACGCGGTCTCAAGCGTTTGAAAAAGATCCTCGACAAGGAAGGTCTGATCAAGCAGCTCCGTGCTACTCGTTATTACGAGAAGCCTTGCGAAAAGCGTCGTCGCAAATCCGCGCGTGCTCGCATCCGCGCCAAGTCCCGTAGCGCATTCTAATGCCTTGTGACTTTCGGATTTAGAACGGTTCCGTGTAAACGGGACCGTTCTTTTTTATTTTCCAGTTAGGTGTGTGGTGGAACTGATGTGTGGAGGTGTGGAGTCGGTGGTATCGGGGGCATATTTTCCCTTCTATTAGAGTATGTTTTATCCGCCGTTTTCTCTATTTTTATGGTATACTGTATCAATTAAATAACAAAGGATTGTTAGAATGAATTTACTTAAGTTACTTTTTGGTACAAAGAATCAGCGCGATATCAAACGATTGATGCCTTTGGTGCGTAAAATTAATGCATTGGAAGAGCAGTATCAGCAACTTTCAGATGAGGAACTGAAGCAGAAGACGGCTGAGTTTAAGGCGCGTTTGGCTCAGGGTGAGACGTTGGATGATATTTTGCCTGAGGCTTATGCAACGGTAAAGAATGCGTGCCGCCGCTTGTTGAATACGACGTGTATGGTTTGTGGACACGAATTAACGTGGAATATGCTCCCGTTTGACGTGCAGTTGATTGGCGGTATCGTGTTGCACCAAGGCAAGATTGCAGAGATGCAGACGGGTGAAGGTAAGACGTTGGTCGCGACGTTCCCGCTTTATCTCAATGCGCTTTCGGGTGAAGCGGCCCACTTGGTGACTGTGAATGATTATTTGGCGCGTCGCGATGCGCAGTTCATGGGACATTTGTTCACCTATTTGGGTTTGACGGTGGGGTGCATTCAGAATTCGATGTCGCCTGCAGAGCGTCGTGCGCAGTATGCGTGTGACATTACTTATGGCACAAATAGCGAATTTGGTTTTGACTATTTGCGTGACAATGGTATGGCAACGGATCCTTCGCAGGTGGTGCAGCGTGGCCATGCATTTGCCATTGTGGACGAAGTGGATAGCATCTTGATTGACGAGGCGCGTACGCCGTTGATTATTTCTGGTCCTTCGCAGCGGACCGCTTCGGGTGAATATGTGGCGCAGAAGCCGCGCGTGGAGCGCATCTTCCGTGAGCAGACGCGCATCTGCACGCAACTTCTGACGGAAGCGCGTAATTTCATTGCCAATGGTGATACGGAAATGGCGATGCGCCGTTTGTATCAAGTTTACCATGGTACGCCGAAGAATAAGCAGTTCCAGCACTTGATTGAAGAGCCCTCGGTGCGCCGTTTGCATGAACAGGTCGAGGGCATGATGCTTACGGATATGCGTAAGCGTGAGGCGCGTGAGCTGAAGGAAATCTTGCTCTTTACGATTGACGAAAAGACGCGTGAAGTGGCTTTGACGGACAAGGGTGCCGCCTTCATTTCGCCCGATGACCCTGAAATGTATGTGGTGCCGGATTTGCCAGGGCAGTTGTCTGCTTTGGAAGGTGATGCAAGTTTGAGCTCCGAAGAGCGTGCTATGCGTCGTCGTGAAATCCAGGAAGCTTTTGCGGCGAAGAGCGAACGTTTGCACATCGTGGACCAGTTGCTGCGAGCCTATGCACTTTACAATCGCGACGAAGAGTATGTGGTGCAGGATAACAAGGTGATGATCGTGGATGAATTCACAGGTCGTATCCTGCCAGGTCGCCGTTGGAGCGAGGGCTTACACCAAGCAGTGGAAGCAAAGGAAGGCGTGGATATTGAACGTGAAACGCAGACTTTGGCCACGATTACCATTCAGAACTATTTCCGTTTGTACAAAAAGTTGTCTGGTATGACCGGTACGGCTGAAACGGAAGCGGCAGAGTTCAATGACATTTATCGTTTGGACGTGGTGGCTATCCCAACGAATCGCCCGATTCGCCGCGTCGATGGTAATGACTTGATTTACAAGACGCAACGTGAAAAGTATCGTGCAATTATCGAAGAGGTGCGCGCCGCACATGAACGTGGCCAGCCCGTGTTGTTGGGTACGGTCACGGTGGACACCTCGGAGATTCTCAGCCGTATGTTGCGCATGGCGGGAATTCCGCACAATGTGTTGAACGCGAAGAATCACGCAAAGGAAGCAGAAATTGTGGCGCTTGCAGGTCAGCCTGGTGCCGTGACCATTGCGACGAATATGGCAGGCCGTGGTACCGACATTAAGTTGGGGCCAGGCGTGGTGTGGATGGATGATGAACAGATTAAGGACAAGTATCTGACATTGGACTCCGTGCCGAAGGGTGAACGTCGTACACTGCGTCATTTGTTGGAAGAACGCCCGTGCGGTCTGTATGTGATTGCATCGGAACGTCATGAGTCGCGTCGTATTGACCGTCAGTTGCGTGGTCGTTGCTCGCGTCAGGGCGACCCGGGTGCAAGCCGCTTCTATCTCTCCTTGGAAGACAATTTGATGCGTCTGTTCGGTAGTGACCGCTTGGCGGGCATGATGACGCGCCTTGGCTTGCAGGAAGGTGAAGCGATTGAGCATAGCTGGTTGAATCGTACGGTTGAACGTGCGCAGCGTAAGGTGGAAGAACAAAACTTCTCCATTCGTAAGCGTACGCTTCAGTATGATGACGTGATGAATAAGCAACGTGCGATTATCTATGGTTTGCGTCAGGAAATCTTGATGCAGCCTGGCGCCGCACATGAACGTATTTTGGATGTCTTTAACGATTTGATTACGGATCGTTGTATGGCACTCTTGCCTGGGCCGAAGGATTCTGATCCGATGGCTTTGGTGGAATGGATGGCGCATTTCCCTGTGCTTTGCACGGAAGAAGAGTGCAAGCAGTGGGCGGGTAAGCCAGAAGAAGCCGCAAAGGCCTTGTTCGCACGCGTGGAAGAGGCCTACATGGCTAAGTGCGCAGGTGAAATTCCTGAAGCATTACCCATGTTGGAACGCATGGTGTGCTTGACGGCGATTGACGAGGAGTGGCAGAAGTTCCTCGCCGCAATGGATGACTTGCGTCGTAGTGTGGGCTTGCGCGGCTATGGTCAACGTGATCCCTTGGTGGAATACAAGCGCGAAGCGTTTGAAATGTTCACCGAGTTGATGGGTACGATTAAGGCTGGCATTGTGCGTGCGGCATTCACCACGACCACGAATGTGGAAGCGTACATCGCAATGCGTGAACGGATGGCTCGCCGTGCTCAAACGCAACACCGTGATTTGGGTGATTTGACGGCAGCTGCGGGCCGTGCAATGCCTGAACCTGCACAGGAAACGGTTTCGGGAAGTTTTGCGGGTTCGTTTACCGTAACGGCGCCAGGCCTTGCAGAACCCGAGCCTGAAGCTGAAGAAGAACCCGAAGCTCCGCAAGGAAATGGTTCTTTGGAATCACTTTTAGAGGCGATGAATAATCGTCCACAGCCGATACCTGTGCGCTCTGGTCTGCCGAAAACGGGTCGCAATGATCCGTGTCCGTGCGGTTCTGGAAAGAAGTACAAGAACTGCTGTGGTCGTTAAAGCTGAGACGAGACTCAATGACAAATTCGAAAACAGATAACGGGCTTTCTCTTGGGCAACACTCCTTTGTGTTGATCTTTTCGATTGTCTTTTCGGTGGCGCTCCATTTTGCGGCGGTCTATTTCTGCAAGGATATGGGCATGCGTACGATGGCAACACCCGAAAAGCGTGCTCATATTACGCCTGACACATTGCCTCCCGTGCATATTGAGACGTTTTTGCAAAAGACGGAGCTATTGCAAGCAGAGGCAATGCAGATGCCAGATATGGCGGTAGAAGCCGAGATGGCGGCAGAGGCGCTCCCCGAAAAGGTGCGGGATGTGGCGATTCCGTTGCCCACATTGCCCACGATTCCCAAGGCTGATTTGGCGGTGGATAACCCACAGTTTGTGCCGCCAGATGCCCCCGATGTTCCCTTTACCGAAACGTTGGTACGCCAGGATGTGGCCGCCATTCCGGAAACGGATTTTACAAAGATGACGAATCCGGACCCCAAATGGGTGATTGATGAGGCCATTTCTCGCGTTCCAGATGCGCCAGACTTGTCGTCTTCGGTTGAGATTGGCGAAATGATGTCTTTGGGGGCGATGGGCAGTTTGCCCTCTTTGCCTCCAATTCAAGAGCCATTGCCAGCTGAATCTTTGGCAGATTTGTTGGCCGCAGAAACTGCACCCTTGCCGACCGTAGAAGAGGCTGTGGCCGCAACAGAGTCGGCGGTTGACGCAGCCGTGGAGGCGATGACAGAGACTGCGGTGGCATCGGCCAAGGCGGGTGAAATCTCCTCATTCCCACAATTTGAAGCGATTGATAACCGTTTGTCATTAGCATTGACTTCATACGAAGCGCCTGCCGATCCAGATAATACCTATTTTCGTTTGGCAATCATTCGTCGTCCCGAGAGTCCTTTGCCAATTATGGGCAAAGATGTAATTTTCATTCAGGATATTTCAGGTTCAATCGGTTCTCGTCGTTTGGCACGAAGCAAGGAAGCTATGAAAGCGGCCTTATTCCGTACCCTTCGCGTAGGGGATCGCTTCAACATCTTTGCCTTTCGTGATGTCACGTTGACCCCTTCGGGCTCGTGGATGACCTTTGATCCTCAAACGCGTCAGAAGGCTGAGATTTTCGTGGATTCGCTCCGTGCACGAGGAAACACCGACCTCTTTTTGTTGTTGCAGGATTTGCTCACGTTGAAGCGTGATCCGAATCGACCATTGATTGCCGTGGTGGTTACCGATGGTGAGCCCACGGTGGGCATGACGGAGACGACCCGAATCATCGGTGAATTCTCCCGCATGAACAAGGGGGCAATTTCGGTCTATACCTTTGGTATTAAACAAGTACATCCCTATTTCTTGGACATGCTGTGTTATGCTAATCGTGGTGAAAACACATCTGCCTCTGGTGATGTGAAGGCAATTGAATCCGAATTGGTGCCGGTGTTTGAATCGATTCGTAATCCAGTGATGAAGGATTTGTCAATTGTGTTCACTGCGCAGAGCGGGGGTGAAATCCATCCGAAAAAGTTGACCAATTTGTACGCTGATCGTGCCTTAACTGTTTATGGTCGCGTGCCTCGCGGCGTAAAGGTTTTGACGTGCCAATTGAAAGGGCAGTCCTCGGGTGCACCCTATGATGCGGTGTTTACGTTTTCTTTGGAACGCGCCACGCGTACTTCGTTGAACTTACGAAAGCTTTGGGCAGAACGTGCGATGTTCGACATCTTGGCTGAATATGCAGAAAATCCATCTGCGGCTCTTTTAAAGCGGATGGAGGCATTCTCTGAGAAGTATGGCGTTCGAAATCCCTACGCACCTGCACAGTAATTATTAATAGGTATGTCAATGGCGGGCAGTCAAGATTGTAGTATGACGCGCGATACATTCATCCCCTGGGTGGGATGGATGCGGGTGGTAGCACTCTTCTTGGTGTGCGCTTGCCATGCATGCGATCCATTGTCTGCATTTGGGCAACCTGCGGATAAGACATGGATTGAGTTTTATGGTGCACTGATTCGTGTCTGTGTGCCATTGTTTGTGATGATGACGGGGGCCTTGCTTTTGCCAACGGCGGACTCCTTTGGCGGGATGTTTCACAAACGCATTAAGCGCGTCTTATTGCCGTTCCTGTTTTGGAATGCTGTGTATGCGGCATTGCCTTGGTTGTTACATCTCTGCGGGGTGTCTCAGACGTCAATCCAGCGTGTCTTTTTCCCCTTCGCAGCACCAGTTCACACGGATGCGATGAGTATCGTGCGGACCTTCTTCTTGTCATTGATTCAATTCAATCAGTATGCAGTGCAGTTGTGGTATATCTATCTTTTAATTGGCCTCTATCTCTTTATGCCGATTCTTTCGGCATGGTTGCGTGAGGCAACGCTGCGTGCAAAGTGGATTTTCGTGGCAATTTGGGGTGTTACATTATTAGCATGGTATTGGCCCTTGGCCCTCTATGGCGTCATGCAGACGGCATGGGGTCAAGCCTTTTTCGCTGACTATGTGGTGCGTTTTTTGGGAAGCCCCACCTTTGTTTTAGCTCATGCTACGAGCTTTGATGCCTTTCCAATTTTGGGCGCCTGTGATTGGAATACATATGGTGGACTGCACATGTTCTCGGGCTTTATTGGTTATTTGGTCTTGGGGCATGTGCTTAAGACGGCAACACTTTCGTTCAAGCGGACGCTCTGCATTGCTTTGCCACTCTTGGTGACAGGTTATTTAGTGGTTTACTACGGCACGCATTGGATTTGGAATACGCCTGGTTTTACTTGGAAGATGGCTGAGTATTTCTGGTGGTATTGTTCGCTTCCCGTGGCAATGATGTCGGCAGCCGTCTTTTTATTGTTTAAACAAATTCGTAAGACACCCGTATGGACGCTTGCGCCTTTACAATCCTTTGGGCGACATGGGTTTGGCATCTTTTGTATGCATTACGTGTTTGTTACCGGAACTTATTTTCTCTTTCAGGCAAAATTCCCCTCAGCAGTCTTGGTGCCTTTTTCGGCTCTATCGGGTTTGTTGATTTCTTGGGGAATGATGATTCTTTTGACGAAAATTCCGCTCCTGCGAAAGTGGGTGGGTTAATTTTATCAAGATGAGGCGAATGGGTGATGAAACCAATCATTGAACCGCACATTCATATGATTTCGCGTACGACCGATGAATACATGGCGATGCGTGAAAATGGGATTCGTGTATGCGTTGAACCCTCTTTTTGGCAAGGCGCGAATCGTCGTTATGCTGGGACGTTTTTTGACTATTTCCGTTTGTCGCTTGAATTTGAACACACCCGTGCAGCTCGTTTTGGCGTTGACCACTGGAGCGCAATTGGGATGAATCCAAAAGAAGCCGAAGATCGAAAACTCGCCGATGAGGTGATTGACGGGATGGGTGAATACTTAGACCATCCGCGTTGTGTAGCACTGGGTGAGATTGGCTTCAATAATATTACGCCAAATGAAGAGCATGCGCTTGTGCGACAGTTGCGCATGGCAGAAGAGCGTAAGATGCCTATTGTGCTTCACTTGCCACACTTTAACAAGTTAAAGGGGATCAAGCGCGTCTTGGAAATTATCAAGGGTGAAGGCTTAACGCCGGAACGAATTGATATTGACCATAACGTGGAAGAGACCATTGCCTTGGCGCTTGAGAGTGGATGCTATGCAGGTATGACGGTTTATCCGTATTCGAAACTCTCTCCAGAGCGCGTCAGCGCAATGATTCGTGAGCACGGCCATGAGCGAGTGATTGTGAATGGTTCGGCGGACTGGGGAATTAGTGATCCCTTATCGTTGATTAAGGTCGTCAATCGTCTTCGTCAAGATGGATTCTCTGAAGCGGTTGTAGAGGCAATTACGCACGACACCCCAATGGCTTTTTACTCGGCATCTCCTCATTGGAAGCCTAATTTTGATATTATTCCTCAGGATCCGACAACGTTTCAACGGCAACCTTGATCTACAGTTGGAGGTGGAGTTATGGAAGAGACAACTTCAACAATTCCTAAAACTGAAATAAGCCGCGCTACGGAGAGTGGTACGGATAAAACGGTTGTGATTAAGCCTGATGCTGGTGGTAATGTTGAACCGCCAGCGTTTACGGGTAGTCCTTCGGATGATTATGCCATCTGCGGAAAGATTGGCGATGGCGGCATGGGGGTCGTCTATTTGGCGAAAGATCGTCGTTTAGGACGTTATGTCGCCATCAAACGATTGAATGATAAGGCACTTGCGGATCCCGTCTTACGTACGAGATTCTTGCATGAAGCGCGTGCTGTGGCAGCATTGAATCATGCGTACATTGTGCACATTTACGCATTAGGTGAAGATGTCTTAGGGCCGTATATCGTAATGGAATACGTCTCTGGTCCTGCACAGACAGAGGTGGTGCGCCAAGATGAGGGTAATGCGGCTCCGCCACCGAATATGACGTTGGAACATTTCATTTCGCGAAATGGCCCAATGACCGCCGAAGAAGCGGTGACAATGATTCTTAAAATTGCGCGCACCATTGTCTATGCACACAGTTGTGGTGTGATTCATCGTGATTTAAAACCCGCCAATATCCTCTTAGACCCGACCCAAGAGCCCAAGCTCGTAGACTTTGGGCTTGCCCGAATTACGCCGCAAACTGGCGTGACGCGCATGGAAGATTTGACTGCGCCGGGTGAAAAGTTGATTAGTCTTGGTTATTCCGCACCGGAGTTGGAACAAGATGCGTCCGTGAGTGACGTGCGAGCCGACGTCTATTCGCTCGGAGCCGTCTTTTACTTTTTGTTGACGGGGCGCAATCCGCGCTATTATCGTGAACAAGATGTGCCGGTATTTCTGCGTGAAGTTTTACGCCGTAGCATGGAGACTGAGCGTGAACAGCGTTACCGCTCGGCTCAGGATTTCGTGCGTGCATTATCAGAAGCTGCTAGCCATGGCCGCACGGTCGCCCCAACGATTAAGACGTCTTGGCGATGCAAATGGTGCGATGCGGTGAATCCGATTAGCACGAAGTTCTGTGCAGAGTGCGGTTGGGATGGTAGCGAACAGTGCCGTGAGTGTGGCGCTGAAATCTTCGTTGGCCAACAGTATTGTCCTGCGTGTGGTGCTGACTGCAGAATGTATGAACATGTGGCAACCATTCGTAAGATGATTGAAACCGCATGGGAAGAGCGCCACTTTGAACGTATCGCTTCGATTGCTGGACGTCTCCATGGGTTTGAACCTGCGGGACCGAGCGGCCGTAAGATGTTGATGGAAGCACGTGAACGCATGGAAGAGGCCGAACGGCGCGTGGCGCGTCGTAACCGTTTGGCGACGTTGATCCCAAATGAACTAAAGGCCGAAAACTATGAACGCGCGCAAGCATTCATCGAAGAGTTTCGCTTGTTGAATGAAGATGCCTCGGTTTATGAAGAGGAGTTGCGTGAGATTCCAGATAAAATCTTGCGGAGAGATTTATCGCGAATTCGCACCTGTGTGCGTAGTCACGACTGGTTAACGGCGAAGAAACTTTCTTGTAAATTGGCCACAAAGTATAGCAGCGTGCCAGAATTTCAAGATGTGAATGCGTTGCTCCTTTCCCATACGCATCGCCAACGTCGCAAGTATTGGTGGATTTTCGGTGGCATCGCTTCACTTCTTTATCTATTCTCACTGCCTTTGATAGGCGGTATGTCTCAGGAACCCTTTGGTCCTGTTTTACGCGTTTTCTACATGCCAGCGCGCGCATTGGTTGCGATTCCTGGGCTTTCGCATCTCTACAACAAGTACATCGCTTTCTGTAATGAAGGCGCAACGATTGATACGTATTTCCCGTTTGTAGAGAAGTCACAAGTGGTCGTGCATCCGCGCGAACTTCTTCCCGAGGGTGCAGAAGAGAAACGCGTTGCATTTGAAACAACGTTAAATGAATTCGTGTTGCGCCGTCGCCAACAAGAATCTCAATTGTTGTTGCAATATCGCCAAAGCCTCGCCGAACTGCGCCGAACGGTACAGCGTGAAGGAAATTACGAAGGCGTGATTTCGGTGGATAAGGCCTTAGAGGAGTATGTTCAGTCGAATTTGTTGGGTGAACCCCGTGAGAGCGACATTGAAGAATTGGCGCTACTCAAACGAACAATGATGCAAATTCGCGAAGAGCAGACGACCATTTCTGCACGCCAAATTATTGCCGCCGCTAAAAAGTACACCGCTGTGTTAGATGACCTGCGTAAGGGATATACACAAAAGGGTGAAATGGAAGTGGCAGGTCGCATCAGTGCGGAACTCCAACGCGTTAAGTCGATTCCGATTATCTCGGAAAGTGAAGCCGTTTTGGCGAAGTCTGCTGGCGTAGGGGGGGCGATTGCGCTTCCTGGCACGACAATGTCAACAGTGTCTTCGGCTCCAGACTTGGAAATGTTAGCGAATATTCGTGATGCGTTGCGCGTGGAATTAGATCATCTTGATCGGAAATCCACGGAGGCGTTGGGCGATTGGCCGCAACAGTATGTGGCAGCGCTGCGCACATTGATGGAAGTCTTCCGTCAGTCTGGTAACTTTAATGCTTGGGAGGCCGCCTCTGCAGAGTTGGCACGATTTGAAGAGGGAATGCAGTTGCGCTCGGAGGATTTGATTGAATTCCCAGAAGAACTCCACCAACTCCAAGAAACCTTCCTTTTACAACGTCGCGCGGTGACGGATTCTTGCGATGCGGAAAAACGTAAAGTTTATCGCAATTATCTCTCAAAGCTTGAGACGTTGAAGTCAAATCTGACGAAACAGGGGCAGATGAATGCCGCCTCTACCGTTAACCAAATTATCCGAGTTATCCAGTCTGAGCCGCGTTATCTTGCGTTGGAGCGTGGGATTTCGCCTGCTGGAGTGATTAAGAATCAACAGGACGCAACAAAAAAGACCTCTGATATTCAGGAGTGAGATGATTATGCAAGACACGATTGCGAAATTGATTGATATCCGCCCCCTTGCACAGGGCTACAATGTGTTGACCTTCGATGCGCCAGAGATTGCGAAGGTCGCACAACCTGGTCAGTTTGTTCATGTGCAGATTCCGACCTTAGAGGCGTCGCGTCTGCGTCGTCCATTTAGCATCTATGATGCAGATCCTGCCACGGGCAAACTGTATGTGCTCTACAAAGTGGTGGGCTATGGCACGCAGCGTCTTGCGAAGTTGACGGTTGGTACGCAGCTCAATATTCTTGGTCCGATTGGAAAGCCCTTCCCGTTAAATCCCACTGGCACGCCTTATTTGGTGGGTGGCGGTTATGGTGTTGCGCCGTTGTGGTTTTTGGCAACGCGATTGCCGCAGAAGGGCATCCTCTTTGTGGGTGGACGTACTGCCGCAGATATCTTGGAGACGGAACGTTTCAAGACGATTGGTTGGGAAGTGCGTATTGCCACACAAGATGGCTCTTTGGGTCAAGAGGGTTTGGTGACGTTACCCCTCGATGAAGCTTTGAATGCAAATCCTGCCGCAGAGTTGTATGCTTGTGGCCCTGATGGGATGTTGCGCGCCGTGGGCGAACGCGCCATCGCGCATGGCATTAAGGGGTGGCTCTCCTTGGATAAACACATGGTGTGCGGCGTGGGTGCTTGCTTAGCCTGTGTCCAAAAGATTCGCAAGGATGGCACTGGCGATGAGGTCTTGGCGCGTGTTTGCGTGGACGGACCAGTATTTGAATCTCGCGAAATCGTTTGGTAATCGCGTGTTGATTAGAAATACCCCAAGGCTAATGGCCTGGGGTATTTTAATGTAGATTGTCATTATTCAAGAAGTTTTGACGTGAAGCAACATTCCTCCTTGAAGAAAAGGTGTAGCCATTGGCATACGTGGGCCGAACTTTTGCGGTTGCCCAATCTCTTCACTGTGCCTGGTGATATTCTTGTTGGGTGGATGCTTTCTGGGATGCGAGGCGGCGCTCCAATCTGTGCAATGGTGGCCTCGCTTTGTTTTTATGCCGCAGGTCTTTTGTGGAATGATGTCTTTGATGCATCAATTGATGCCAAAGAACGCCCCTCGCGCCCGATTCCTTCTGGACGCGTCTCTCGGATGTTGGTCTTTCTTGTGGGAGTAGGGCTCGCAGGCGTTGGTTTGCTTTTGGCATGGAATGGATTTTCCGTTGCGCTTGTTTTATTGGGCTTGATTCTTTTTTACAATGTGTTGGCAAAACATATCGCGTGGGTCGGTGTCATCACAATGGGGTGTTGTCGCGGGATGAATATCTACCTTGGCGCGGCGACAAGTTGGCCCATGGGAGAGACACCCGTTGTTGCGCTACTTTTGTGGGTGATGTTATTTTTCACGGGTTACATTGTGTTGGTCTCTGTGATTGCCAAAAATGAAGCGGTACCAGGTGCAAAGACGGGAAAGGTGCGTTTTCTTGCACCCTTATTAAGCCTTTTGTTAGTGCCACTTTTCCTGTGGTTTGATCGAGGTATGTGGTGGCCGCCGATTATGGTTGCCATAGGTTTGGCCGCGTTTTTATTCCGTTCGCTTCGTGTTCCCGAATTAGTGGCAGGACTTATTCGCTTTTTAATTCCATTACAGTGCGTCTGCTGTTTGGCCATGTATGAGAGCGGTTGCAAATGGGTCGTGCTCTTTTTCTGCAGTTGTTTTATTGGTGCGCTACTCGCTGCGCGACGCTTTTCAGGTTCGTAATCACTCTTTGAAAGGAAAAGAAGATGCTTGAGTTTTATCCGATTGTAACGGGCCCCTTGGGTGAAAATTGTTATCTTGTGTGGAAAGATTCAAACGCTTGGATTATTGATCCAGGCACCGATGCAGAAGACATCATTGCGGAATTGGAAAATCGCCATTTGACACCTGTTGCCATTGTGTTGACTCATGGACACTTTGACCACTTAGGTGCGTTGGATGCATTGCTTAAGCAGTGGCCTGAGTTGCCTGTGGTTATGCGAGAAGAGGATGCAGAGTGGGCATTTACGCACAACTTTAACCAGTATCCGCCCTTCTATATGCATCAAAAACGTCCCGCCACCTTGGTTGCCGCTGGTGAAACCTACACATGCGGCGGACTTACCGCTCGCCTCTTGCACACGCCGGGGCATACGCCTGGCGGTCAGTGCATTTGGTTTGAACGCGAAGATGGTGTTTCATTGTGCTTCACGGGTGATACGTTGTTTAAGGCGTCGATTGGCCGCACAGACTTGCCGGGTGGTTCATTCTTAAAGTTGAATGCGTCATTAAAGATGTTGGCGGAGATTTTGCCGCCCGAAACAACCATTCTTCCTGGCCATGAAGAGGCTTCTACAATGGCATGGGAAGTGAAGCATAATCCTTACCTTCGTGAGGAAGAGGCATTTTAAAAGCCAAATGTCGTTAAAGTCAAGCGAGCTAATCATTTGTAAAAATAGAAATCGCCTTGAGAATCCTCAAGGCGATTTATTATTTGTCGTTACCGAATAAGCATTATGCGGTATAAACGATTGAGGCGCCAATGGAGGGCTGAATCATAGAGACTTCGCAGTCCTTATTGGTCTTTGCCTTGTACTGTTCGGCGATTGCCTTCGCTGCGCTTTCAGCCGCTTCGGTCTTGACCAATACCACTGCAGAGCCACCGAAGCCGCCACCAGAGAGGCGAGCACCCAAGACACCCGGGACGGTCTTGGCTACGGCCACCACGTTATCCAATTCTTCGCAGGAGTTTTCAAACATCGTGCGAGAGCTTTCATGGGAGTCGAAGAGCAACTTACCGAAACCTTCAAGGTCGCCCTTTTCCAAGAGCTGAGCACCGAGGAGGACGCGTTCATCTTCGCCAATCGGGTGTGCTGCGCGGTTGGCAACAATTGGATCCAGGCCATCCTTGTTGGCTTCCCATTCTGCCATCGTGACATCACGGAGTGCGGCCACGGGGTGGGGGAGCACTTTAGCGAAGTAGGCGGCGGCATCTTCGCAAGCCTGACGGCGGGTGGCATACTGACCATCCACGAGCGCATGCTTGGCGTGAGGATTGCACATTAAGAAGCAGACGCTCGGGCCCATATCCACGGTTTCAACGTCAAGCGAACGGAAGTCCGTCTTTACGAGCATGCCTTCCACGCCACAAAGCGAGGAGATTTGGTCCAAAAGACCACACGGGCAACCTGCGTAGTCGCGTTCTGCGGCCTGGCCAACCTTTGCCAGGGTGACGTTGTCAGCCGTAATCGTGTAGAGTTGGCAAACGGCTTTCGCGGTGCACATTTCAAGTGCGGCAGAGGAGGAGAGACCGAAGCCCATCGGGACATTACCCAAAAACATCGCGTCAAAACCCGTGTCCTGCTGCTTAATTTGATTCAAACCCGCCACGGTGCCAATCACGTAGTTTGCCCACGTATCTTCCTTCACCGGAGTGGCGCCCGTCAAGGGGAAGGTGACTTCATGCATCAAGTCGCCTGCCACAATACGATTGACGCCAGCATCATTACGAGAAATTGCAAAGAAGGTACCGTAGTTGATGGCGGCAGAGAAGACATAACCTTCGTTGTAGTCGGTGTGGTTGCCCAAAACTTCAATACGACCAGGTGCGTAGGAAACAACTTCAGGAGCCTTCCCATAATGCGCCTTATACTTTTCAATCAATTCGTTGTAGACAGGTTCGTTAATCATTGGAGTTTCTCTCAACTTGAATTTAGAAAATAGATACGGGCCAGATGCTTCAACATCTGGCCCGTAGTAGAGAAGATTACTTGCGAATCAAGGCAAGCACTTCATCGCGCTTGGCTTCCATTTCCTCGGTGCTCTTGGTGCTTTCGAGGTTGAGACGCACGAGCGGTTCGGTGTTGGAGCAGCGCACATTCAACCACCAAGTGGGATAATCCACGCTCACGCCGTCCAATTCAAAGACATTGCCATCGGCATACTTTTCCTTGATTTCGGCGAGGATTTCCTTCGGGTCACGGGAAACCTTGGTGTTGATTTCGCCAGAGCAGGCATACTTGCGCAGCGGTGCGATGAGTTCAGAGAGGGGCTTGTCCGAATTGGTCACGATGTTGCAGAGTGCAATCACTGCCATGGAGGAGGATTCTGCCACAAAGTTGTCGCGGAAGTAGTAGTGACCAGAGAGTTCGCCTGCGAAGATAGCCTTGTGTTCGCGCATCTGTGCCTTAATGAAGGCATGGCCCACGCGGCTCATCATCGGCACGCCACCCGCAGCTTCAATCACTTCCTTAACGACGCGGCTCGAACGCAGATCGTAGAAGATGACGCCCTTTTCGCGGCTCAGCACGTCCTGAGCGATGAGTGCGGTGATGAGGTCCATCGGGATGATGTCACCCTTTTCATCGATGAAGCCTGCGCGGTCTGCGTCACCGTCGAAAGCAACGCCGAAGTCATACTTGCCTGCGCGGACTTCCTTCTGCAGGTCAGCCAAGGTAGCGTGGTGCAGGGGGTTTGCTTCATGGTTGGGGAAGCTACCATCGATATCACCGAAGAGGCGAGTCTGGTCGATTGCATCTTCAAAGGTCTTTGCTTCGGGAATGCCCATGCCGTTGGCGTAGTCAATGGCCAACTTCGGACGACGAGCAAAGTTCATGAAGGGGCGAATGTGTTCGCGATATTCAGGAAGGATGTCATAGGTGCTGACAGCGCCAGTCGTATCTGCCACAGGCTTGAATGCCTGAGCCTTGACAATGGCTTCAATGTCTTCAATGCCGGTCACGCCAGAAATCGGCACTGCTTCAGCACGGCAGAGCTTAAATCCGTTCCATTCGGCAGGATTGTGGGAGGCCGTAATCATGATCGAACCTTCCGCCTTCAACGTGCCGTTTGCAAAGTAATTCATCGGGGTGGAGCATTCGCCGATATCCACAACGTCAGCGCCCATTTCGGTAATGCCACGCGTCAATGCTTCCTGCAAAGGAATGGAGTGCGGACGGCAGTCACGGCCGATCACCACTTTCTTTGCTTGCGTAAACGTAACATAGGCCTTGCCAATGTCATAGGCAATCGCTTCAGTCAAGTCCTCACCATAGATACCACGAATGTCATAGGCTTTAAAAATGCCGCTCATAATTCAAACTCCTTTCAAGGTTGATGCGGTTAGCATACCATAAAAGAAAAAAAGATACTACTTTTATTTTTAGGTTTGGGAAATGAAAATGGGGGCTTCGTGTGCTAAAACGGTCTATCATGCGAGGGATGATGTTGAGAAATCATACTATTTTTGTTATGCTTGCGGTTAGATAAAGCGGTGCATTGAGATGCCCCTGAAATACGCTAAGAAGTTTTTAGATTTATGAGATTGACGCGCGAACAAATTGCCACGTGGGCAAACTTGGAAATGGCTGAACAAGGGCATCGGCTGTACACTTCTGGCGCATTGCAGGGGAATGTTCAAATCAGCGGTTCTACGATTGCCGCCTCACTGAAGATTGGTGCCGCGCGGATCGTGCCGCGTATTACATTAACAGAGGGCCGTCCTAAGGTGCAGTGTGTTTGTGCCGCCGCGCAAAAAGAGGGCATGTGTGCACACGCGATAGCCGTTGCGCTGGCATGGGTGGATCAGCAGCGAGGTTCGGCAGATTCGGTAACCTTTTCTGCTGAGCGCGCCCCATCATTAGCCCAAATTGAAAAGTGGGCTGATGCCACAACCTTGGTCCGTGCGATGCGCTTACTCAAGTCGGGGGCAGTCTCACAAGTAAGTTTTGCTTATCCAAATGGCCAGGCAACCGTTGCGGGCAACCATGTAAAATTGCCAATTACATTTAAAATGCTTCCCAATGGGCTCGCAGAGGGGAAGTGTCTTTGTTCGGATTCACGAGATCGAGGGCTCTTGTGTGAACACATCGTGGCGGGGATGCTCGCGGTGATGCATCTTTACGGAAGTGAATCCCGTCGCCAACAATGCGCCGAAGAACGCTCACGGATGGCGCGTTTGTCACAAGCGAAAGATTTGATTCAGCGAGACCCTCATGGCCGTCCTGCATTGTTACGCGTCTTCCTTCCTTCGTTACAATCGTTGCGTGAGGCCTTTTACAATGGCACGGTGCGCATTGGCATTCGCATCTATGTGGCAGGGAAGGCGTGGAAACCGCAAGAGTTGCCGAAGGAGCGTTACGCCTTCTCCGAGGGAGATGAGGATTTAATTGGTATCTTTGAGGATATTACCGAGGGTGCATTTACAGATACCATTGACCTCTCGCAGGCAGACACCCTCTCAATCATTCGATGCGCTGCAAAGAGTTGGGTAGGGTTCGCTACGGAGCGTAAACAAATTCGAATGTGTAAAGAACCTGTACAAACGCCGATTCGCTTGCGTCCAAACTTGGAGACCGATTCGCTAATCGTCTCAATTGGTGCACCACAAGCAGGCGTTTTGTTGGTGCATGGCACACAGGGATTTTTAATTGAGGACGCCGATGCGCACCCTGTGGCGAGCACCTTACCTTTACCCTATCAAGCAGTCTATTGCGAACCAGTACAAGTTTCTCGTGGGGCATTGGTACACTTTTATCGTAATGAACTGCCGCAGATGACGGCGGCATTACCTTTGGATGAAGAAAGTGTCCCCTTTGAACTTTTCACAACGACCCCAGGCGAACCACGATTTGTATTAGAACTTGATGGTGATGAGAATTACGTAACAGCGCGCCTAAAAGCCTGTTATGGAAATAACTATGTAACCGTTGGTTCAAAAGAAGAGGTTTCTCAACCCGATCCAGACGACTTCTATCATTGCTACGTTCGCAATCGTGAAGCAGAGCGCGCCGCCTTGGAATACACCCAAGCAATGGGCTTTTATGGCTCAGATGGCAAACATTTAGGGACCGTAAGCGGTACACGTGCCATTCGCAATCTTTTGGGAGAACACATTCCCGCCGTTCGCCGTGTGGGGTGGCGCGTGATTTTATCAGGGGCCATCAATGACTGCTTTGAACAAGCAGAAATGATTGTCCCCGTGGTCTCTGTGAAACCCTCTGCGACAGGCACCTCTTTTGAATTAACCACCATTTATGAGTCCCCCCAAGGCAAGCTCTCCGTCAGCGCCGCAGAGATTGAACGCGCCTTGTCGCATGGAAATGCGTATATTGAAAAAGAGGGTGCACTTGCATTAATTGATATCAATGCATTGCGAACCCTACGAAAGACCCTCGCCTCGTGCCATGCTACGGCAGGGAAAACACCCGGCAGTTCTTGCTTAGAAGCCGTCCACGTGCCATTTGTTGAGGCGGTTCTTGCGAGCTTGGATGGGATTGATTTTGAAACACACCCAGACTGGCGTAAACGGGCTGCCACCCAAAATCGTGAAGAAAAACCAGAACCCGTTCCCTTAGGTCGCCTTGAAGGGACCTTGCGTCCCTATCAAAAAGAAGGCGTCTATTGGTTGCGCTTTTTGGAAACCTGCGGATTTTGTGGCATTCTTGCCGACGAGATGGGCTTAGGTAAAACCCTTCAAACATTGACCTGGTTGCAATTACCACGCTATCGTGAAGATGCCAGACGCGCCCCCGCATTGATTATCTGCCCAACCTCTTTGGTAGAAAACTGGCGACGTGAAGCACTGAAATTTGTGCCCTGGTTGCGTTGCTTAGTCTTATCTGGCCCCGATCGCTTCAATCAATTTAAAAAAGTGCCCGAGAGTGATTTGGTCATAACAAGTTATGCCTTAATTCGTAGAGACACCGAATTCCACACAAAATGTGCCTATTCCGCTGTCGTATTAGACGAAGCGCAAGCGATTAAAAATCAGCGAACGCAAAATGCGCAAGCCGTCAAACAGTTGCGTTCCGATACGCGTCTGGTCCTCTCCGGCACACCGATTGAAAATGGTGTTTCAGACCTCTGGAGCATCATGGACTTCCTTATGCCAGATTACCTCGGGAAGTATGATGCCTTTAAACTGCGTTACGAAGACGCCGTGGCATTAGGAGGACGAGCCGCCGAGCTTGCACAAGACCAACTGCGAAAAAAACTCCACCCCTTCTTACTTCGCCGTGTGAAAAAAGAAGTGGCGCCAGATCTGCCCGATAAGATCCGCACCGTGATGTATTGCGAGTTAACGCCTTCCCAGCGGAATGCCTACGACCGCATTCGTGAACACGTCCGCACCCGCATGCGTAACCTTGTGAAAGAAAAAGGATTTGAAAAGTCACGCTTCGAAGTCTTGGCAGACCTCATGCGATTGCGTCAAATTTGTTGCGATGCCTGCCTCATGCCAGACTACAAAGTGGCCGATGGCGAAGAAACCTCGGCCAAACTAAACACCTTGATGGAATTACTCGCGGAAGCGCGTTCGGGTGGACACCGAATGCTCATCTTCTCTCAATTCACCTCAATGCTCAAACGGATTGCTGCGCGCCTAACCGAAGAAGAAATTCGCTTCTGCTACTTAGACGGCTCTACAAAAAATCGCTTAGCCGAATGTGCACGCTTCAACCAAGACACCACCATCTCCGTCTTCCTAATCTCCCTGAAAGCCGGTGGCACTGGTCTAAATTTGACAGGTGCCGACATGGTTGTGCACTTTGATCCATGGTGGAACCCTGCCGCAGAAGAGCAAGCCACCGACCGAGCGCATCGTATTGGACAAAAGCGAACCGTACAAGCCATCAAACTCATTGCCCAAGACACCATTGAAGAAAAAGTGCTTGAGATGCAACGCAAAAAGCAGGCCCTCATCGAAGCCACCGTCAATGCCACCGACGCCTCCATCGTCTCCACACTGACCATGGCAGAAATCGAAGACCTCTTGTCCTAATTCACATTCTCAGAAACGAAAGAAAAACCCGCCCGAACAATGTTCGTGGCGGGGTGGGGTTGTGTGTCTGTGTAGGAGAATGTTTGAAACGGCATAATAATAACAAAGTAAAATCTAAAATGCAACAAAAAAGATAAGATTTTATTGTTAAATCGTGATGTATCATAGTAATGTACACCGAAGAAAATTCATCCTCCCCACCCGCCACTAACCCCATTCCCAAAAACGTTTAATCCCTCCAGCACTGCACCGCAGCCCTGAAGGGGTTAAACTTTACGAACGCACTACTCACTGAAGAATCCTACCGCATCATTCACAATTCGTAATTCATCATTCGTAATTCGTAATTCTCCGGCATTTGCTAATCCTTGATTTTATCCACAAGACCCTCAAACACCTGCGCTTTTTGTAGTTTTCGGCCTTTTTAAAGTTGCGCTTTTTGTAAACCGAGGGTGGAGAGGAGTGATTTACTCCATGCTGTTGAGATAGAATTCATCAATATGATAGGGGCCGTAACGATAGCGCGAACGAGGGTAATATCGCGCAATTAACACGCGACTCACAACTGCGTGTTGCTCTCGTTTAAAGCATTATGGGGGCGAAGTAAAAACGCCATATAAACAGGAAGAGTTAAAATGCCTCCTTCGGAGCGTCCGATATTGTAATCACCTAACTTGATGCCTTGCGTAATGTGGTATTTTTCTGGATGCTTTAGAATCGTCTTCATGCTTTTCGCATTTCCGGTTTTTGCTTTGACTTCAACCAGCGTACACTCACCTTTGTAACGAATTACAAAATCAACCTCAAGGCCTGAGTCTTTATGAAAATAGTACAATTTTCGTCCCATTTTTCCAAAGATGTCTGCTACCAAATTCTCAAAAATGGCGCCCTTATAACTTTGTAAATTTCCTTGTAAGATATCAAACTGCGTTTCATCCTCTAACATACTCACAAGCAGTCCACAGTCACGCAGATAGACTTTAAATACATTTTCATTCGCATTGCCAGCTAGAGGCAATTCGGGTGTTGATAAATTATAGCATCGCGTAATGATACCCGCGTCTTCGATCCATTGCAAACATCCTAAATATTGAGATGCAGAAGCGCCCTTTTTGACCACAGCGTATTGGAACTTTTTGTTTTCCTTACTCAATTGTTTAGGAATCGATAAGAAGCAATCCCGAATCTTTGATTTATCCTCTCGGTTTGCATGTTTGACCATGTCATCTTCATAAGAGCGGATTAAATCGCGTTGAACCTGCAAGGTCTTTCCAAGATTTTTTGTTTCCACGAAGGTCTTCACCACTTCAGGCATTCCTCCCACTGCCGTATACAGTAGAACCAACTCCCGAAGCCGATAATGAAGCGCTGCAGGCACCTCTGTTTCCGTTTCAAGATGCCTCTCTAAGACGTTTATAACGGAATCATCAATCTCATTCGCCCACAAAAACTCTTCAAAATCAAGAGCATACATATCAATCACCGTCTCTGATCCAACGGGAATTGACTTCGGTTCTCGCCCGTATCCCTTTACGCCTAACAAAGAACCCGTTGCAATAACATCAAATCGGCCATCGATGTGAAAGAATTTTAAAGCCGTTCGAGCTTCTGGACATTCTTGAATTTCATCTAAGATTAAAATCGTCTGTTGTGGTACAAATGTTGCAGCTTTACCCAATAATGCTGATAACATTAAGACGATTTGATTAACCTCTAAACTTCCCGAGAAAACCGAAGCATATTGTGGATTCTCAAAAAAATTGAGATATACCACGTGCTTATAATGTTGCTCGGCAAATTGGCGAACTGAAAACGTCTTTCCACACTGACGGCATCCCTTGATAATCAAAGGTTTTCTATTTGGAGTATTCTTCCACTCCAACAATCGACCTTCTATTTTTCGCCTTAAAATCATGTAATCCCTCCCTTAATACACCCATAGTATAGACCTCATTTACAACTTTTTCAAGGGACTTTTTTGAAAACCTACAACTTTTTCCAACGACTTTTTGCGAAACATACAACTTTTTCAAGGGACTTTTGAGAAATTTATCAACTTTTTCAAGGGACTTTTTATGAAACGCACAACTTTTTCAAGGGACTTTTAACATGTCTACCATTGATTTCCCGTCAAAAGAAGTGGCTAAGGGGATAAGATTAAATCAATTTAATCCCACCACAGACTTTTGAGAATAATCCAACCTGCCACAGCAAGAGATAGTGTATGATTCTTTCTGTAAATTGATTTCAGAGGAGAAGAGGTCTTGGAGACAGGACGTACCCTGAAGGAAACACCTACCATCCCCCCTCGCGAGGGGGGATGGTAGGTCGCACCGATTCGTAGTATTCTTGTATAAACCAAAACAAAACAGGAGGTACTATGAAACCGACACCTATTAATGATACAGAACTCATGGAAATTATGCAACGCTTAAT
>JAEIGA010003922.1_pt1 | contig 23124 bp, 23 predicted proteins | sample 9270691 | NCBI WGS metagenome assembly JAEIGA01 (sample SAMN17057246, study PRJNA624740) | gut metagenome | biome: biome; isolation source: fecal sample | host: Bos grunniens | place: China: Xizang | collected 2019 | reverse complement strand
GCAACTTGATTTGATATACAATGATTACATTCTTCCTCATAGTATTTTTTATTACTGTTACTACAAGATTGAGGGCAGTTAATTACCATATTATCAATTAACTCAATCAATCTATCACGCATCTGATACACCGCCTTTCTCCCCGACATTAGTGTCGGGAACATCAAATTTTTCTGCTATGACCTCTTCAACTGCCTGTTTGATAACTTTTGCTCTGTCGGGGTTTATTATCACCGCAAAAGACAGTTCTTGTTTTGCTTCTTCCAAAAGCTCTTCCATAGTGTTACACTTCATAAAATGCTCTTTATATGTCATTCTCGCTCACTCTCCTTTGGCGGTTCGGGTAATGGCATCCAATGAGTGACAGGATTATTTTCCCACCCCATATAGATAAAATCATTAAACATATATTCTGATATAAAGATGTTATGTTTTAAGGGTTGCCATCCCGTAATATTTTTGGTGCAAACAATATATCTACCATCGCTATCAGGTAACCTCTCATTCACATCAATCCATTCAGCCATTATCATCACCCACCATTTCTTTTATGATGTCAATTCTGTCCTTTATTTCATAAATGTGAAGGGTGTCATAATCGTCAAAGTCTGCAAGCAATGAGTTAAACCTCTCCTCAAAATCTTTTATTGCTTCGGATTTCTTTTCTACAAATTGTTTAGCCCAGTTCCTTTCACACCACTCACAGTTGCCTAAAATCTGCTTGTTTGCGGCTTTCAACCTCTTAACCTCTGCTTTCAGACTTTCAACCATCTTGTCAGCAATTTCTATAAGTTTGTCTTTCTTCTCAAGCTCTGATTTTTGGCGGTTGATTAGGTTGTGAAACTCTTCTCTTAGCTTTGTATTGCAATCTGTGTACTCATAAAAAGGACACTCTTCACAACTCTCGCCTATACATACACATTTATCCAAAGCCTTTATAATCTGTTCATCTGTCATTTCATTACCTCCTCAATTTGCTTCTGTTTGCCAAACAATGTGGTCTCTTATTTTTGGAGTTTTGACCAACTGTTTTTGCACAAGCTCTATTTTTGAAAAAACTTCAGTCAGTTCTCCCATTTTGTCTATCAATTCATTTGAGAGCTCAAAAAGTGGTATTATGTTTTGCAACTGCCCATATTCACTCAGTGACACCTCATATGTATTAAATCTGTGGTGACAGGACAAGCACTCCTTCCTTCGCCAAGTTCTATAATCTTCTGTCTTTCGGGAGTTCACGACCTTGCACTTTCCGTTGCATTTGGGACAATTCATTGTTCATCGCTCCTTTTCCCACAATCTGTGCTTTTGGTAATACTCGCCCCAAGATATTCCTTCTTGTTTTGCTAACTTCGCCGCTTGCTCAAGGCTCAAACCTTTCTTCGGTCTGCCTCTTTTCTTTGGCTTTTCTTCAGCTTTGGGCTTTTTGTATTCTTCTTTGTTTTTCTCCCTCTGAAAAGCTATTATCCCTTTGTATCTGCACTCATCAGAGCAATAAGACCTTCGCCTGCTCGGAAGCTCCTTGCCACAGACAATGCAGAATCTTTCACCTTTTTTCTTTGTATCGTAAAAGGCAATGCGACATTCATTAGAGCAAAAAACTTTTCTTCGACCAAAAAGTGACGTCAATTCTTTATCACAATATTTACATTTTGGCATAGTCGGTCACCTCTTAGTCGAAAGGCAATGCATCCGTATCATCCACCGGCACAAAACCATCGTTGGAGAATATGGGATTATTGAATATATCATCACTTGCCTGATTTGTTGTTTGTGAGCTTGCACTCGATCCGGAAACTGCACTTGCATTTGCTTCTCTTTTTCCGTCAGCAAATTCAACTGTAGCAACAACAATCTCGCTCACTTTTGTTTTCTTGCCGTCTTTATCTTCATACATTCTTGTCTGCAGTTCTCCTGTTACGGCTACTCTTACACCTTTGTCAAACCATTTGCAAAGGAATTCAGCTTGGCTTTTCCAAGCAACAAAATCAATAAAATCTACGGGTTTTACTCCTTCCGAATTGCCATATCTTCTTTCTACGGCAAGTGTAAAGTTACATACACTCACTCCACTCGGTGTGGTTTTCAGTTCGGGAGTTGCCGTTAATCTCCCAACAAAACTACAATTATTAATAAGTCATTCCTCCTCTTTTTGCTTGCCACCTTTTTGTTGAGTGGTATCGCATATGTTCGCTTTTTGTCATTAATTTTAAATTTTCGATTCTGTTATCTTTTCTGTTTTCGTTAATGTGATGGACACATTCGTTTGGTTCTAAATGTCTGCCTATTGCCATCTCAATAACCAAGATGTGTTCCATAACATATCCATCTTTTGTACTTTTGGGATGGTCGGGGAAATAGACACATATATACCCGTCTCGTCTTTGTTTTTTGTGACCTTGTCCGTGTATCTTTTTAGCTTCGCTTATTTTTCTTCTTGCCTCAAGGCTATGCTTGCGACCTTTTGTCCTGCGACCTATTTCCATCCTTTGTTCAATCGACAACTTCTTGCCTTTCATTGCTTCAGATTGGCTTCGAGTTTTAATGTTGTATTTTTTTAAATAATTAAATACAGTTCCTATTGCTACTTTCAACTCTTCTGATATTTTCCACATAGGCATTTTTTCGATAACATATAGCTCATATAATTGCTGATATGAAATTTTATTCATCGTTAAATCCTCTCTTTCTTAAATATCACATATTGTTGTCGGTATTCCTGTTTCGGCAATAATCGCCGTTTTTATTTCGTCTGCATTACTATGTCCACTCGATAAGTGAGCTACATAGATTCTTTTTAAATTACTTTTATCAATTCTGTTTAACCACTTTAATGCTTTGGATAGTTCATAATGGCTAAACAACAGCCTTGCTCTTATGCTTGCTTCCATTTTTCCATCGTTAACAAGTCTATTCACAATTTCCTTTTGGTAGTTGACTTCCATAATCAGATAATCAATGCTCTGTGGGTTAATGGTTATCTTGTATGTGTCTGTGGCGAAAAATAATCGCTCCTGAGTCGCTTTGCTATAAACCATATATCCAACACAAGGACAATCGTGATACATTGTTACGGGCATAATTTCAAAGGTGTTTATTGTATATGTCTTTAATGGTTCTACATCGTGTGTTCTGTGATGGTCGGCTACACCTAATGCCGATAAGGTTTCGGGCAGAGCATATACATCGATAGCACCTTTTAAAAGGTCCTTTACTGCTCTTGAATGGTCAAGATGGCAATGAGTCACGAAGCAGGCAGCGACCTCATTTACTTTGAAGTCGCTTTTAACCTGCAATTCCTTATATGGAATACCTGCATCGAGCAATATTGATGTAGCTCCGTCAGAAACTATGTAAGCATTACCGAGACTTGAAGAAGCTAAAATATTAATCTGCATTCTTTTCACCTTGCCAAACACCAAAGATATAATCCAATATGAATTCGACAATTAAACGATATTCAACCTCTTCTGCAGACTCGTTCACTACATCGTAGTAATCCAATTCATTCTCACACTTTTCGGTAAGTGAATCTATTATTTCATCTCGTGTTGTCATTTTCGTTTCTCCTGTATATATGGTTTTATCAGTTCGTAATCTTCTTTGGGCAATATGTTTTTATATCCCCAATCCCACCAACGCCAAAGTGTCTTATCGTAACCTTCCATATGGGATAACAAGGAGATAATTTTATCATTTCTATCGATGTCAACTGTTTGTGCAAAACGTTCTATCGCAGATAACACTTTCATATGATTACGGAAAGTGATTTCGTTTTTTAACAGCATAAACAAACTAAAGACGAAGCCAACTACACAAAAACCAAACATTATATCGAAAAACATAGTCAATTCATTCTCCACCCTTCCGATTAAAACTCAGGCTGACTTTTAATCTCGCCCGTTGAAGCATCTACTTTTGTACCATCTGCTAATGCGATTGGCTCTAAAGGTGTTTCTTCCACCTCAACATACTCTGCATTATACATTTTGTATGATTCGTCACTGTTTTCGTTGTAGATTTCTGCCTGAAGAGACGAGCTGAAATCCTTTGGGATTTTTTTGACCACGTTATTTCTCATCTTTCTGACTATCATACTTTCACGGCTCTGTTCTTCTTTCCATGCGGGAGAAATGTATTTGTCAAAATCATCACTGTCAAGAAGAGCATCAAGGTCAAGTTCCTTTGCTTTTGATAACAATTCTTTTTTCTTTGATGCAATTTCTGTCTTTTGTGCATCTGTAGCTTTGTATCTGTCAGCACAAACACCAAATGTTTCATTCATCATATTGTTGCTGATATGAGCAATAAGGTTTCTCTTTACATCTGCTCTTTCGGCAATGTAATAGTCTACAGTTCCGTCTGTGGCCTGAATAGGGTAGACAACCCTCACAACCTTTCCTGAGCCTTTTGGATTCCATTCGGGCGGTGTTAATTCAAGACCGACATAGCGAGGATAGGTAAATTCATCATCTTCTCTGACGAGCCAATGTGGATAAACTCTTTTTACATTTCTTCCAAAACGAGAAACCAAAGCATCAAAGCCATCGCCCTCTATGCCCATCTCTATTTTCTTTTTCCACATCGGTTTGCCATCAGCACCTTTGGTCGATACATTTCTGATTTGGAAATAGCACTCTCTTGGATTTGCAGTTGCATTTAACTGTAATGCTGCAACACTCAAAAGTATCTGTGTAATGCCGTTGGTATCTAACGATGCATCGCCCCAGGATATTCCGCTTGTGTCAAGTGTGGTGTTGATTGCTGAAATAGCATTGACTACACAACTTTTGGCATACTCCGAAAACTTAATGTTGTTGTTTTCCAATTGGTCTGTAATCATCGGCAAATATGTGTCGTTTACCTTTGCCAACTGTGTTTTGTAGGTTGCTTCTTTTTTTACTACCTGATTCTGTTCACTCATAATTATTCTTCTCCCTCGTTTTCATCAAATAATATTCTTGCAATTGTCGAACCAAACGCTATATTGTGCATCATCATTATTGCTCTTGCACTTGCATCTGCCATATCTTTTTTATCAGCAATTGACATCCACTCATCATTTGCTTTAAATACTGCATCTGAAACCTGTTTCTCTGTAATGGTAATTGTTTTATCTAACATAATTTTCATACTCCTTTTTCGATTCTTAATGTTTTATCTTCTGCACTTACAACCAAGCAAATCATTTGTGAGGTTGTCGGCATAATGTTTGTTACGCTCTCCGAGTTATCAACTATAATCGGAGCAAATCTGTCATTCAGTTTGCAAAGGGTGTTTATAATATCCAAGCCAATATTTATGCGACTTGCATTGTTAAGGTCCGAATAGGGGACACCTTTATATGTCACTTCACAACATTCGGCAATACCACCGTTAATCTGCACATCAAAAAGCTTGAATTTTGCATACTTGAAATGGCTGTTTATTTCTTCACTCAGGAGTTCAACTTTGAATTTGATGAATTCCTCAATAAGAAAAGCGATTTTTTCAAGGTTTGCATATTCCCCTGCAAGAGTTTTTTCAAGAGCTTCAAGTTCAGCAATTCTCTGTTTCTGTCTTTCGGCAAGGTCACGCTCCATAATAGCTCTGTCTATTTCTTTTAATTTTGCCTTTTCTGTTGCGATTTGTTCTTGGATAGGATAAATCTTCGACTCAATGTTTTCTTTCGCATTTTGGGCAGATTTTTCAAGCTCTGCGATACGTGTGTTGATGGCTTCTACCTCAACTTTGATTTCGTCAGCAAACTTGTGAGTTGCTTCGGTGATTTTTTCGTTACACTTAGCAATGGAGTTTTCAAGACCGTTTTCTTTTTGTCTCAAACCTTCTAACTGTTTTGCCATTGTATCGTGGTTGGAAGTGAAAAGCTTAATGTCTGCTTTTATCGCTTTACCCTTTGCAGTTATTTCTTCAAGTTCAGCCACTTTAGCAAGGTTAAATACCTCTTTTGACTTTTCTGTAAGTTCTGTAGGCAATGCTTGTCCACAAGTCGGGCAGATATCTTTGCCGTCATACTGTTTGTTGTTTACCTCGTGCCATTTTTCTCGCAATACATTAGCCTTTGTTTCTAAATCTCTGATGTTATCAAAGGCGGTTCTGATGTTTCTTTCACAATTTGAAACTTCAAAATTTACATTGGACAATTCTCTCACATATTTGTCGTGTTCGTTTTGAATGTCGGTAACATCACATTTCTTGAGTTCAAGCTCTCTCTTTCTCTCTTGCAATGCAATTACTTCTGTGTTGCCGGAAAATGCACCATTTTTAATTGCCGTGATTTCACCTTCGAGGTCAGCTATTTTCCTTTCGATAGTTGCCTTTTCGCTTTCATCAACCTCAACTGTTGCGGAAATCGCACGATTTGCTTCGTCAATTCTCTGTGGAATGGATTTCAGTTCATCGTTGATGCCTGCTTGCTTGTTTTGTATTATCTTCTTGTATTCGTGGATAGTTCTGCCTTTTAATTCAGCACTTAAAGGAGCAAACTGCTCATTTTGGGCAAGTATATCTTCATCGGTTATGTTGTCGCATAAGTTAAGAAGAATCGCCCTGCGGTCCTGCCACTTCATATTCTCGTTGAAATATAACGGGTTGGTTATAATCTTAAAAAGAGTTTCATCAATAATGCCTGATATTTTAGCGGTGTATTCACCTTTGCTTGATGGCACTTCATTGATATAATATTTTGTTTCGTGTCCTGAGAACTCTGCTTCTGCACTACCTCTTTTTTTAGTCCACTTTTCCACATACACTTTTTTCAAAGTCAGAATAGAGTTGTCTATTGCTAACTCGCACTCAACCGAATGCTCAAGGTTATGTATCGGATTGCCGTATTCATCCTGAGTCTTTATTCCGAAATCGGAGCGACCAAGACTATCCTTGCCGAATAATAGCCAGGTAAATGCATCAAATACTGTGGTTTTTCCCGTGGCATTATCACCATAAATGGAAAGGCTTTCGCCACTTGCATTGATTTCAAGGCTTCTTATGCCTTTGAAATTTTGTAAAATCATTTGGTTAATTCTAATGTCCATTATTTTTAATCCTTTCTGTCTTTGTCTTATTTAATTTTGAGGTTTTAAAATGTACCTCGCCACCTTCGTTTTAAAGCCATATCTTGTTGTTACTTTTTCATATTCGCTTGTTATTTCAAGCCCTCTGTTGTGTCGCAATCTGTATATGATAGCAGAAAGCCTTGTTGCCCCGAAAAGCTTTATCGCATCAAGGCTTGTTATGCTTCCGTGTTCTTGCAAGTGTTTCATCACTAAATCTTCTTGTGTCAAAGGCATAAGCTCACCCCCTCACAGAACGCCTATTGCCATCAATGGCAGACCGACCATACATTGCTTTAATGCTTGACCGAAAGCAATCATTTCGGTATCACAAGCAAGAATACTGCCAAACACTAAAGCCGCACCGATTATAAACAATATTTTTTTCATCTTTCGCACCTCGATTTAATCTTCCAAATCGTCTGCACCACTAAAAAGCATTATCTCAATGTTATCCAAAGTGATGCCTTTTTCTGCTAACTGACAACCTCGTTTTTCAAGGTTGCGAAGCTGATACATATATTGACGTCTTTTATACAAAATCCGTTGTTCTTTTTTTGCTAACTTTACATCTTCGGAATTGAGTAATCTTTCAATTTCCATCTCAACCTGATCGTCTGTCAGAAAATCCTTTGCCATATTTCATCATCCTTTCGTTATTTTGATTCGGCAGATAACACAAGCCTTACACAAGCCCGCTTTATCATTTCCATTCGTTTTTCCCGCTCCTCATCCGTAAGAATCGGGGAGTAAACATTTGCTACAATATTATTTTTTTTGAAAATTTCAGGTTCACCATATACATCGTTTTTCAAGGATAATTCCCCCTTCCTTACTGAATAATATGTCGCTTGTTTAAAGATATGATTTTTGCATTTTCGATGGGTTTTTTACCTCCACCTTCAATCTTTGTCGCATTTAATGCACCTTATTTGGCAAAAAAAATAGCATCCTTTTCTCGCAACGATGTTATTCCCAACTCTTCACATAACGTGTCTATTTGGGAAGCTGTCCACTCAGCTTTGTTGATTATACAGTTTCTAAAACCTGCACGAGATAGTCCGCATTTTTTTGCGAGATAGCCTTTTTTCTTGCCACTTTCTAAGATTTTGTTTTCAAGCATTTCCGTATTAGTCACTTCTTATCCCCCCTTTCAATTTCTTGTCGCATTTTATGCACCACAAGTATAATTATACATAGATTTTCGTTTTTGTCAACACTTTTTTCAAAAAAAGTAAAAACACCTCTTGATTTTTATGCACCAAAGGAATATAATATAGCAAAAAGGTGGTGTGTTTAGTGAAAATAGGAGAGAGGATTAAAAAAAGAAGGCAAGAGTTAGAATGGTCACAAAGAGAGTTGGCTGCAAAGATGCAATATTCTCACCACTCAACCCTTGCAAGAATTGAAAGCGGAAAAGTAGATGTTTCGCAGTCAAGAATTGTACAATTTGCAGAAGTGCTTGGCGTTTCTGTTGCATATTTAATGGGATGGGAAGAAACTCAAAAAAAGAATGACATCTTATCAGACATCATTCTCACCTTAAGGGAAGATAACGAACTGCTTGATATTGTTGAGGGTATAACAAAATTGGATGCAGACAAGCGAAATGTACTCAAATCTTTTTTAGGTACATTTTTAACAACGGACAAATAAAAAAACAACCTCATAGAAGAAGTTGTTTTAAGGGTGCATACTGACTATGTAGTAGTGCTAAATACTTTTCTTTAGTAACTTTAGGATTAAGTCAAGGAGACTTATATCATTACATTTGTTTAGGCAGAAAGTAATGTTCCTTATAAGTAACTCTCTTGCCTTTTCTGGTGTCAGTTTTTCTTGTGTGATTTGATTCTCCATAAGTTTCCCCTTTCTAATCCGTGGTATCTTAATATGTCTTACTCAGTATATTAGCAGATTCTCACAGATTTTTATACAAGTAATTTTTGGAATTTCGTTCCGATTGCGATAATACAAAATTTTCCATAAAAAGTACAGATGCAAATTAGGATTATTACATATCAAATAACAAAATAGCAGTATCAAATCTAACAAAACAAAGGTATCAAATTTGATATTTTTCGTGTCAAATTAAGATATAAACCGCATTATATCAATGTTTTAAAGGAGTCAAATATGAAAGCAGAATTAGTCGCAGAATACTTAACAGCCTTACGGCTAAAAAACGACCTTACATTTGAAGCAATTGCAGAAAGAAGTAAAAGGTCAGTGTCAACCGTCAAAAATCTTTGCACAGGGAAAACCGAGGACCCTCGACTTGATACCGTTGCACCAATTGTCTATGCAATGGGTGGTTCTATAGACGAAATGTATAACCCCGATAAAAGCAAAGACGAAATAAAAGAAACATCTATGCTTGCAATGAAAGATATATACGAAAATCAACTTAACTCAATAAAAGAGTCTTGCGATGAACAAATAAGCAGCATCAGAGGTCATTATGAACAACATCGTGAAGATGTGAAAGAGAATTACGAAAAAAGACTCTCCGACAAAAGAGAAATAATTGATATGCAAAACGCACAAATTGCAAAATTGGAAGAAACAAGTAAATCTAAAACAAAAGTTATATTTGCTTTATCTACTATATTGTTTGTATTGTTTTTCGGTTTGATATGGTTAGAACTTATGCATCCCGAACACGGATGGATAAGATTTTAATAGGGGGTGAATTTGAATGAAAAAGAAAAGACTCTTAATAGCACTTTCATATTTGTGCACCTTTACTGTTGTTATTGCAACCATCTTTTTCTTGATGAATAAATTTATGCCAAACTGTGGGTGGTTCAGATATTGATATAATACCACACACTTTCAGCGAATTTTGTCAAAATATGGTGCTAAGTAAAATTTTTATCGAACACATAGCACATACATTTATAATTAAGGAGATGTTATATTATGAACGAAAGAGAATATAAACCAGTTATATGGAAAGCAATACTGTGTGTAATCCCTTGCTTGGCAATATTCTTTCTTACGCGCACAATATTAGCTTTGTTAATAAGTTTAGCAGGATTTATAATATCAAAGATTCCGATTTTGGGAAATTTATTAAACTGGCTTTTCACAGTGCGTGGTGATGGTGTATCTTCATTTGTAACTATCATCTCTATTTTTACAGCTTATTGTATAACCACAATTATACAAGATATGATGATGAAGTATGCACCAACAATCACACTTTCAAGAAGAATACTTGGTGTTATTATGGCATTGGCTCATTTATGCTTCCTTGTTATCAACATTTCCCAAGATGGCAACTATCCTATAAATATTTTCTGTATAATTGCTGCTTTGGCATTTGTGTTCAGTAATAAAGATGATTATTAAAAAGAAAGGAGAAACGATAAATGTATAATAATATAAAAAACGAAATAAAACCTGAAGAAATAATTATGTACTTGAGAAAATCAAGAGCAGACGATCCGCTTGAAAGTGTGGAAGAAACATTAAGAAACCACGAAGCAATGTTAGACGAATGGTGCGAAAGGAGTTTGCCTTATCCCGTACCAAAGGAAAATCGTTATAAAGAGGTAGTTTCGGGCGAGAGCCTTTCAGAGAGATTTGAATTCCAAAAGGTGTTGAAGTTAGCAGAGTCCCCAAACATAAAGGCCATAATGGTCAAGGAAATTTCTCGTATTGGCAGACCTGATAAAATGGAAGTAGGTTATATATCGAGAGTGTTAAATCTGACCAATATGATGGTAATAACTCCTTCAAGAACATTCCATATTGCAGATGAATTTGAGCGAAAGATGTTTGAACAAGAGCTTGAGCAGGGAAACTTTTATCTCGAATACAATAAACGAATATTAAAAGCAGGCAGAGATTTGGCATCCAAAAAAGGTGCATTCTTATGTCTTGCACCATACGGATACGACAAAACACGAATTGATGATGGAAAGAAAAAAATATCAACACTTGTCATTAACGAAGAGCAAGCAAATGTTATAAGAATGATATTCGATTGGTATGTCTATGAGAATGTCGGTACACAAACCATAAGCAATAGGTTAAATGATTTAAAAGTTAAGCCACCAAAGATAGGTTATTGGAAACCTGAAGCCATACGTGACATTGTCGAAAACCCTGTATACATTGGTATGGTCAGATGGAATACTCGCAAGGGTAAATGGATAGTTGAAGATGGCGACTTTAAAAAAACTCGCCCTGTTAATCAAGGAGATGACCGCATACTCACTAAAGGTTTACACGAACCTATCATATCAGAGGAATTGTTTAACTTAGCACAAGAAAAACGTGGCAGAACACATCGTACTTGTGCCAATAAGGAACTCAAAAATCCTTTTGCAAGCATACTCTTTTGCAGTTGTGGTAAAGCAATGACACACAGACTCAAAAAATACTCGTCAGGAAAGGATAGGGGAGAGGCCCGACTTGTATGTAATGCACAAATAATGTGTGGCTCAGGCTCTTGTAAAGTTTCTGAAATCGTAGATTTTATAGCTGATTTGCTAAAAACAAAAATTGCAGAATTTGAAATAGAAGCAGAAAACAAAAACGAAGATTTGATATCCCTTCACGATAAACAAATTGCCAAACTTGAAAAGAAACTATCAGACCTCGATGCTCGTGAGGAAGCAATGTGGAAGTCGCAAGTTGACCCCGTTGTCGAAAATCGAATGCCAACCAATATATTTGCAAAGCTAATGAATGAATTAAAAGCCGACCGAGAGGAAACTACAAAAGCACTCAACCATGCACTTAAAACAAGACCAACTCCTGTCGACTACAAAAAGAAGATAATAACTTTCCAAAAGGCATATGATGCTTTGCTAAACGATAATGTTTCGGCATCCGAAAAGAATTTGCTACTCAAAGAATGTATTGAACGAATTGATTATCACCGAGAAAAACCTGAAAGGTTAAAAGGAAAAGGTATAGGCAGAAATTGGACAGAACCACCTATATCCCTTAATGTTAAGCTAAAGGTATAATTTTATTTATGAGGTACAACATCAGGTGTCGATTGAAATAGAACACTGATGATGTACCCTGAAATCAATCTGTATTTTAAGCCAAAAAAGGCGATGGATTACTCCACCGCCTTTTTTGTTTGGGATTAATCTTTAAACTTTGCCTTTTCTTCTGCTGCTTCTTTATTTGCATCTTCGATAGCCTTGTCTGCTTCAACTTCCCAATCGGCTAAATCCTCTCTTGTAACAACACCATCACGAAGCAAAGCTTTTCTCAAGGCTGAGCTTTCTTTCTTGTCCTCGCCTTTTTTAGCTTCCTCTTTGTATACTTCTTTGTAGTAACGCTTGATGGATTTTTCTGCTGTGTCATCATCCCAAGAATTATATCTCTGAGCGAAAGTTCTAATTTCGATAGCATATTCGGGATTTGAAACAGTTTCATCTGCAAACTTTTTGTCAGGCACGATGTGTTTCAGATACTCATCATAAATCCACGCATCTATAGCTGATTCAGTATAATCGTAATCGAGAACCAATTTGCGTTTGATGTTATAGGCTGTTCGGGGTGAATCAAGAAACATCTGCACATAAGCAGGCTTGATTTCTTTTGTCAAACTATCTTTTGCAATTTCTTTTCCATTTGCAGAATAGTAATCAAGCCACTTTGTTTCTTTTTCGCTATCTCCCGAAGCTATATAAGATGCCAAATCACCATAATTATAGAATGATTTATTACCACTTGTATAGTCCTCAAGGTCGTGAGCAAACTCGCCTGCTTTTATATCACCGATATAACCCTTTACGCCGTTAAACAATTCTGATATGTTTTTAGCAGGAACACCCGTCATATTACTCAATGATGGAATAGCATCGGTCCAAGCCTTTAAGACATCACCATCTTCGTCATAAGCTTTATAAATCTTTGATGTAGCTTTAATGAAATCTTCCAATACATCAAATGCCGGATCGTTTAAGAAGTCGTAGCCCTCGCCGAAAGTCTCCATTGCTTTTGTAGCAAGTTGACCAACAACAGGTGTGAAAACGCTAAGCATATCTTCAGACATTTTTAGCTTCATCTGTTCAAGAACACTGCTCGAAGTTATCTCTTTTTCCTCGTCATCAATGTAAGGTTTGAATTTCCTTAATAAAGCATCGCCCAAAATTGAAACTGCTGCTAGCCACATAGATGAATAAATTCTTGCACGAATTGCCTTACCCATTCTTTTCTTTGCATCTTTCAGATTTTGTTCGTTAACCGAACTCTTGTCCGATTTATATGCCTTGTGCTTTGCTTTGAGGTCACCAAATGCACTATACATAATACCTGTTTGCTGCAGATTATCAGTTTGGAACATACTTAACGTTTCCCAACCCACACCTGTTTTTTTAAGTGCTTCAGGTCGGTGTAGTACATCATAGTTAGACTGTGTTTCTTCGATGACTCTTTCGTACAAATCGGCAACTGCTTTCATGTATCCATCGTCAGATGCATTCATTGTTTTGGAAATCTGATGTTTACAAGCATCCCACAATGCTGAGGAAACGGCACAGTCCATACTCTGCAACCAATTACCCGGGCGAATCCATTCAGGAATTTTTCTCAACACGGGAAGATGTTCGTTTATAAACTTAGTTGTTTTGCTTGACAATCCTGCGAGTCGTTTCCTGTTAGCTCTGTCACCAAGTTCTGTAGTTGACAGACCTTGTGACCTCTTGTATAAAGTACCTGAATACTTTGCAATCTCGGCTTTAGTTTGCTTACGATGTGCATTATAACTTGCCAAACCTTTAACCAATGAACCTTCATCAAGTATCGAAGAAGCTGTCCAATAAGATGTTGTCTGTTTCAATGTAGAACGGATATTCGCCCAAAATGTTGCATTGAGCCAATTGCCCTTTACTTTATTGAATACTGATAACTCTCTGTGTCTCGGAGATTGCAAGTCTTTGATTGCTTGCACCACCACGCCATCACGAATCTTCGGACCGAACACACTACCTAACGCATTTTTTACACTGTCGAAGTTGCCATTATCATTGATGGATATCTTATACACCTTATTAAAGTTTCTGATTGGTATTGCAAGGCCATAATACTTTGCTGCAAAGTCGATATGCTCATAAACATTTTCGTGTAAACCTCTTAATACAACGGGGTTCTTTGCTTCAGGAATAGTCTCTTTCAAAGAGCCGTGACCTTCAATGGTTATATCGGACCCGTTCTTGCCAATATCTTCCTTTACAAAATCCGAGTCAACATAAATTCGGATATAGTTATCTGCTTTGGCAAGTTCTCTACCGACTAACTGCATCGAGGTTTCGTTTATAGCTTCCTTTGCAACCTTATTGAATAGGTAACGAGACCTTTCAATCCAGGCTTTGTCATAAGAGTCAAGCATTCCTTTAAGCCTATCGATATCAGATTGTGTGATTGCATTTGTCATCTTACCCGCAGCTAATGCATCTGCTGTTTTTCCTTTGTTGAAAAGTTTCAAGTCGGGAATTTTAATACCACCTGATTCGAGGTGACTTCTTCCTTGCTTTCTATCCCACAACATTACAAGTTCACAAATTATGGATTTTGGAAGTTCAACATCTGTACCGTCAACATATTTTATGCCGGTCTTAACTTTCTTGGTTCTGAAATCGTAAAATGCGATTTCGTTTCCACCACCATCCGTCAATTCATCAAATGGCATAGTAGCATCCATAGTGAATTTTGCAACATTTCGTGAGCCACGAAGAATTTGGTCATACAATTGCCACCACGCACTGCCTCTGTCGTAATTAGCTATCATCTCAAATATTCTGTGAGGATTAACCACAAAAGCTTTTCCGCTTTCTTTTGCAAGTCTCATTTCTTTCAAAAGTTGATTTCTAATCTCGGAAATGGCTTTGTTATCTAATTTCAGAGAATTTATTATCTCCGTAGCGATATCGTAATTCGCCTTGGCATTTTCTCGACCAATCTGTTTGGAAGCTATAGAAAGACCGTGGCTTATCTCGCTTAAAATATCTTTCAATTCCGCAAGTTCCGTTTTAGTTAAATCCACAACACGCTTATTCTCAACCTTTTGATGCAGATTCAAAATCTTTTTACTGATTTCCTCGCTATATTCACTTTGGAAGTCGTAATTTGGACTATTTTTAAGAGCATCGTACTGCATTTTGAGAGCATCAAGTTTCAAGCTTGCTTTTGTAGGTGTTCCGTCTTTGTTGGTTCTTCCTGTTTGGAAATCTATAACCGAACAAACCTCTGCCGCAGCCTGAACAAGCTCCTTAGGATAACCACCTGCTTTTTCGCTCTTGTCAAGCTTCTGCTTCATATTGGAAACAATATTTCTGATTTTTGTTTTAAGAATAGCGACATCTCGTTTGTCTCTTACATCTTTTACAGCCTGAGCTTTTTCTTCTTTGCTAAGGCGTTTTTCCCAATATCTCACATACTTAGCATCATCAATCTTCTTCTGCAATGCCTGAATGGTTTTTTCGCTGTTTTCTTTGTGCCTATCAAGCTTTCTTTCAAACTCTGTTCTCTCTTTATCAAGAGCCATTTCTTTGTCATAAGCACCTTTTTCAGCTATCTTTTGAGCTTTAGTTTTGGGCATTGTCGCAATTCCATCAGCTTCAGACACAAATCTGTACACAATGTGGTCAATGGCATCTTGCATATACCCACTATGAGGATTATATGCATATGGTTTTAACCTTTCAAGAGCATCAGCAATTTCATTAAGTTGATCTGCAGGACTTGTAGCATCCTCACTGAATGCTCCTGGGAACATACCAAGCAATTCTTGATACACTCTGTCGATTTCTAAACCGTCATTGGTCAGATTGAAAGTACCCATATGTGCTTTTCTGAACTCGTTATAATGAGCTTCGCCTTTTGCATAGTCGGGTATTTTGATTCTGACTTCTTTAAGATATGATTTCAGCGATGCATAATATTCCGACTCGATATATGCCACAGATGAGTCTGCAATATCAACTGCCAAGTCAGCAAACTTTTTCATCACACTGTCGTTGGCTTCTTGTACTTTCGACTCAACACCTTTGGCTTTCTTCATCTCTGCGAAATACTCATTATAGATACCTGTCACTCTATCCTGCAAATCTTTTGCTTTTAAGGTTGATTCCATTTCGGTTAAAATATCTTTGGTAACTTTGCCAACCTTAGTGGCATTCACAGTAGGATTAGGTGAAAGAAGCATCTGCCTTTTAGCATTATGCAATCTCTTTTGCAGATTTTTGTTTTCTTTGATTTTATCCACGAACTCCTGAGTATTCTGCTTTGTAAGTGAGATAAATTCTTCGTGAGAGGTGATTTCTTTTGCCATCTTCTCGATTTTCTGCTGAGTATCAAGGTTGCTTCGGCCATCAATGTCATAACGGATGTCTATGTTATCCTTGTTAAACCTCTCTGAAAGCGATATAACATTACCTTTATCATCGTAAGTTACAGGGTCTGCAGATTTAATCTGTTCGGAATCAAAAACAATGTAATGTGTTGTTCCTGAGTCCATTCCATTCATATTGTGGAATTTAAAATATACCGATGTGTCAATTATTCCGTCAAAGCCTATTTCTTCAAATGCAAGACGAATAACTTCGTTTGTTGCTATATTTCCCTCTTCATCAGATAAATCGTCTATAATTCGTTCTTTTATGATTTTGGCGGCATCAGAGGCATACACACCACCATTATCGTATGCATATTCATACAGGAAATTAAAATCAACATCCCTATACGAATAATCAGATGCAATACTATTTAACGCTTCAATGAAGTCAACAAGCAATCCCTCAGGTTCGCCATACTCGTCATATTCCTCGTCATATGATTCGTTATAATCGAGCAAAGTTCCTTTTTCGTCAGGAGTAATATAAACAGGATTTTCCATATTGAGATATGCGGTAATAGTGTTGGGTTCACTTGTAATGAACTTTTGTCTTGCTATTTCTTCTCTTTCTTCATAGGATAAGTCTGAATATTCTTCGTTATACTCTAATTGTTCTGCATAACGAGCAATTTTATTTTTCAGATCAGGTCCTTCTTCGGAAGCATAATTTGCATCAACATCATATTCATTTGATGTAAAATAATAGCCTTTACCGAAATCACCTTCAATGTTGGCAAATTGGCGGTCAAAAACATTAAAATCACTAACTCTGCCGTGATAAACCTTCCTTAGCTTTCCATCACTTCCACGAGCTTTACTGTTTGAGAATGCTTTTTCTGCTGCTTCAGCAACCATTTCCCTTAACTGTGCCTCATTCTTTTCAGGATTCTTGGCAAGTTCAAGGTATTCGTTATCTGCATCGGCGAGGTCGTAACGAATGTCGGGGTTGGAGGTTGGGGTGGTGTTGTCAGCATTTTTAAATTGTTCAGATTTGAAGGTGATGTAGTCAGTGCCGATGTTCTTGTTTGAACCCTTGTAGTAACTACCGGTATCATCCACATTGCGTATAATAACGCCATCATAGTCTGCATCTCCATCTTCAACTAAGTCAGAAATAGCAGCCACGATGTCCGCCACACTGGTACGCCATTTACCTTGTTCTTTGAAAGTGGATGAACCTGCTTCATCAAGCATCTTCTTAACCTCTGCGGAAACAGGTATTTTCGACCATTTTTCGCCACTTGCGTCGATGATATAAGGCTTTGTGATATTCAAATAGCCTTTATACACCGCTCCGCTTGGAGCATAACTTTCTGCCATAACTCGACTGTCCGTGTAGTAGTTGTGGTTACGATTAAATACCGTGAAGTTGTTGTTTCGTGTTCCGTGATACACAACAAGTAAATTCCCATTTTCATCTCTTACCTTTGAGTCTTTGAAATATTCTTGTTGTTCTTCGGTTAAGGTGTTGCCATCGGAATCTTCATCGAGGTCATACCTGATATCATCGGTTGTATTGTCAAATCTTTTTGATAATGGAATCAATTTGCCCTTATCATCATATGTTTTCAACTTCGCCGACTTAACATTTTCAGAATGAAGTATGCCGTAGGTTTCTATCCCGTTTCGTTCAAGAGCATGTAAACTGTCATAGCCGTTATTTCTTGCCAACTCGGCGAACCTCTTAGTGTTGGTTATTGCCCAAATTGCATTTGGTGTGTCATCCCCATACTCTTCTTTGCACTCTAATCTGCACTGAAAATATTCGTTTTTTGTAATCCCTGTTTTTTTTGCAAACGCTTCTATTTCCTCTAAAGTGTTTATTTCCTGTTCTATATTGCCAAGTTCCAATATATTACCATATTTCGCATAAAACTCATAAACATTACTGTTGGGTTCAGTATGTAATTGTGCCGATTTTTCCGTTTCGGTGCCGGAATATTCACTTGAGTAAGCATCTGCATAATTATAATCCGGGGTAACCCAAATGGCATTACCTTTGTTGAATACCGTTCTTACATTATCAGAAAGAGTGCCTTTATAAACCTTTACGGGTATATATCCATTCGCAACAGCCTTTTTGTTGAACATATCATTTGCAGTAGCAATATCGTTGTTATCTATAGCTTGTTGAAATCTTCTGTTTTCGGTATCTTGCCTATCACCAGATGATTTCCCCGAAGCTTCCAAGCTCTCCAACCTACGTACCAAGTGTTTTGAACCGCTTTTTTTATCTCGATTCCTCGTTTCAGTTGGTTTGCTATTTTTGTTTTGATGTAATGTTTCTGTTTGCCCTGAGGGAACATCTCGTTTATTGCTTGTATTCCTTCTTCTTTTATTCCCAGACTCCTCAGATATTCCGCTAATTCCTCTGCCGTTATTGTTTTGTCCATCATATTCACCCCCCTCATCTGAAAGGTCATATTTGCCATCCGTAACATCCTCGCCGCCTGCATCTATGCTTTCGGAATATTCAGCCACATTGTAACTGTCAAGTTCTTCGTTGCCATACCAATAGTCATTAACAGTATCTATATGTTTAATGGTATATTCACTCGTACCTGACATAACATCACAAATAAATTCCTGTAAAACATCATTATCATTCTTGTATATTTCCTTATAACGAGCATATCTTTTCTGTGCAAATATATCGTTCGTTTCTTGTGATGACAAAGATTTTAGAATTATGTCTCTGATTTTCTTAACTGCTTCTGTATTCCATTTTGCGTGAATGGTTTCGTGTTTGGCTATTTGTTGCGGAGTTCTATAGGTGTTGTCATACTGTACAACCACTTTTGTACGACCAATCCTTATACCTCGAGCCGAAAATTCGTCTTTGGTGCCGAAATTTATTTTAGCTGAGCCAACGAAGAAACCAAGTTCAATGCCGTGTTTCTTTGCCTCTTCAACCATAGATAACATATCATCGTTGTATGCTTCAGGCTTAACAAGATTGTATTTGTCTTTTCCGTCAACTACTTCTTCTATTTGTCCTCGTTCGATGAGTTCTCTTGCGAAGTTTTGGCGTTCTGTTGCATCTCTGCCTTTATTTTTTCGTTCAAAGTACGAAATGCTTCCAATTTGCTTTCGGGTACTCTCATTATGTCTCCGTCTGCCGTCTCGAGATAATACACTTTTTCGAATTGACTCATTGCTATTATCCTCTCTTTCTACCGATTTGTTTTCGGTTGCTGATTCGATTGTATCACTTTCGGATTCATTTTTCAACACTTTCGGTTCTGAAGATTCTGTTTTTTCTGTTGTCGAATTTTTGTCACCAACTGCATTGTCAATGTTTCTTTGAAGTGTTGCCTCAACCTTTTTACCACCATCAACAAAGAAATTAGCAAAGGCTTCTAATGTGCCACTTTCCTTGTATACTTCCTCAAACATTTTAACAATACTGTTGTAATTTGCATTGACATCGCCATCTTGCAAGTTTGCTTTAGCTTCAAGAGTAAGTGTTTCGCCAATGACATCAACTACAGTTTTGGATGTGTTTGCAACTGTATCTGTTTTACCCTCGATGGCAGATATAACTGTAGCACCTTCATCAGTAAAGTAATCAGCGAAAAAGCTTAGTGTTCCGTTCTTCTTGTAAAAATCACTTACAAGTTCTGCAAGTTTAACAACATCACCTTTTAAGTCACTATTTTTTAAATCTTCTTTAGCTCCAGGCTTGAATGTGTCGTTCATTGCATTAACCACAGTTGATATTTCGCTCTCTGTTGTGTTTTCTTCTGCAGAGGGTGTAGTTTCGTCTGTGGTTGTGGTTTCGTTTGTTGCAGATCGATTTTCTGCTTTTGGCTTATCGCTCAAAACAAGATTGTATTCATCACTAACCGCATCTGCAAATCCCTCTGCCAAATCAGCAGGTAAACGCAACACATCTGTTTCAACACCATTAACAACAGTTTTGGTAGTTTCGATACCAAGTTCATTAGCAAGCATTGTTGCAGCTTCGCCATAAACCTCATATGAATTGCCAACCCTTGTGAGGTTAATAGTTTTAATGGTTTCGGATGAAACTGTTTCTGTAGTGGTCGTTGCATTTTTTGCAACATCCGTTTCGGCAGAAGTTCCTACCTTTGCAAGCTGACCACTTGTGACAAATGCATCAGCTTTACTGTTTGGCATTTGCCTTATTACGGCATCTTCACCTTCGCCCACTTGTACAGTAGTTGTTTCTGCATCACGACCTAAAACAGTTACTGTGTTACCTGATTTGGTATCGTTGAATACATCACCCACGGAAATGGTTGGTGATTGTGTGTCTGCAACCACATTGGATGGAACAGTGGTTTTAGTATCTTGAGGTTGAACATTGATAGGTGTAGAATCAACTGCGGGAATGTCAATATTTTTATTTTGTTTCGTCTCGTATTCTATTTGCTCAACATTCGCATAGAAAAGTTTTCCCACTTCATAATTGGATAGGTCACCTTTTTTGTTTAACTTTTGTTGTGCCTGTTCAGCCAACTTATATGCGGTGCTATCTTGCGGACTGTTCAATCCCGCATCAACAAGGGATTGAACAGCATCTTTGCCTGCGTTTTTATAATATTTACCTGTTTGGGATATGTTTTTTGCATTAACACCACTCGCAACGACGGTTTGCCCACCACCCAAAAGACCACCAACTGCCACACCCATACCAAACTCTTTGGCAAGTTTACCGGGATTTATTACAGCTTTTTCATCAGTGGTAGAATATAAAGGTGCATCGTGGTCATACATCAGTTTTGCTATAGCGTTTGTGGTTATGGACTGCAACACTTCCTCTCCACCTTCTTCAAGAGAGGATTTAACCCATTTCATAACCGCACTTGATGTTGATTTCGCACCATTTTTTATTAAGTTTTTCGGGAGTTGTTCAATACCACTACCGACCTCGATGCCTGCATTTAATGCTGTTGTAAGAATGGCGGTGGTAGAGGCAACAAAATCATTAGCACCTTTTTTCTTTGCTTCCTCGTAATCTGTGCCGAGTGTACTCATAACAGATGTCCAATAAGACGGATTTTTCATTGTGGTCGTAAAAACTTGTTTTAAAGCTGATATAGTCGGTCCAGCGGTAGGTGCTGTGGCTGTTGCTCCTGTTGCTAAAGTGGTTGCCCCTGTAGCACCAAGAGAAGCACCTGCAGTCATATATGCTAATACGGCGTTAGGTAAAGCTGCAACCGCACCCGTCACAACATCGCCCGCAATTTTCCATCCTTCGCCTTTAGATTCACTTGACTTTTGAGCTTGGCCACTATAATAATCGTTCTGCTGGCTGTAATAGTTGTTAATATTGCTAAATATATCATATTTACCCAAAAACTCTGTAGGCATAACAAAATCAAGGGTTGCGGCAAGTCCTTTATTGAATTGTCCTAAACCTGCCAATGCTTGCTTGCCTAACCACGAATACCAAGTATCTTTTTTAGTGGAGTCGTCTGTAACCGAGGGGTTTGTATACTCAGATGTGTTATTTTCTGGCGGAACATACCCCCTGTTCACAAGGCTTTGCTCTGCTTGGTCTTGCCAAGTGCCCGTGCTTTTGGGTGCATCTGTAGCCTTTGGAGAAGAAGGAACAGCCGAAGAAGTAGTAGCAGACGAAGTGTTCTTGGGCTTGTAACCTCTATTATCAAGACTCTTTTCAGCACTCTCTTGCCATTTCGCCATAATTATTTACACTCCTTTATCTGTAATGGGAGTCTTTCATAGCTGTATTAACTTGGTCCTCGGTAATACCGAATTTGTCATACAACAAATACTCCTTTTGTTCCTGTGTAAGTGAGTCAGATTCAAACACCTTAATAATAATCCAATCTGCATCAGCATCGCCCTTTTTGTAGGAGTTAGTACCCGTTTTGTCAATGGCTGTCATTCCGGGATATTTTCCCTCAATTTCCTTGTTGAGCGCATTTACCCAAGTTTCAACCTCTGCATCGGATAAAGTAGTTTTTATCAGGTTGCCATTTTCATCCCAACGTGGTGGGTTGTCCACGGTGTAATCTCCACCAAAGTGGTGGTTGTAAGCAGCAATCGTTGTTTCATTTATCTCTCCTGCTTTGATAGCATCTCTCGCTTGTGCTGCTGTCAATGAGGGTTTATTGCTTGAACTTGAATTGCTGCTTGACGATGAACTCCTGCTTGACCCTGTAGGCGTGTTGTCACCAAGTTGAGGTGGGTTGTCCACGGTGTAATCTCCACCAAAGTGGTGGTTGTAAGCAGCAATCGTTGTTTCATTTATCTCTCCTGCTTTGATAGCATCTCTTGCTTGTGCCGCTGACAATGTTGGTTTGTTGCTTGATGACGAACTATTGCTTGACGATGAACTGCTTGCTGCTATTTGGGATTTTGTGATGCCTGCATCTGCAGCATAACGATTGTCCGCAGAGTTAGTTCTGATAGATTCAAGAGTAGTGTCGTTGGCTACATCAAACTGTCTACCGATTTCTGTCTGTTGTGGTGTCATCGAGGATATATCGCCTATATTAGCATACTGCCCAAACTCTCCATAATTGCCAAGTATTTTTCTTGTACGCACCACAGATAATTTTTTAGCGGTTTCTGTATCACCATTTGCTTTGGCTTGGTCGATAAGAGCCTGAATATCAACACCCTCTTTTTCTGATTTGAAAGTGCCATCTTCATTCAAGAACTGACTATATATATCATCGTTTTTAATGGTCCACTCATTTGGAACATAACCGGTAACATTTG
>JAEIGA010003921.1_pt1 | contig 23127 bp, 21 predicted proteins | sample 9270691 | NCBI WGS metagenome assembly JAEIGA01 (sample SAMN17057246, study PRJNA624740) | gut metagenome | biome: biome; isolation source: fecal sample | host: Bos grunniens | place: China: Xizang | collected 2019 | reverse complement strand
TTCCATTTAGCATTTTGTTTGTTAATTTATCAATTAATTGTTCCTACGAGATGATTTTTTAGCAATTACAATTCTATTCGCAAAGGTACAACAAAATTTGCGGATGAACAAATTTTGAGGGTGGAAAATTATTATTTTAATTTAGATTTTTGTATATGTCAAAAAAAAAATTGTACTTTTGCACCGCAAAAGTTTCATCACTCATCAATCATTATGACCGCACAGAAAGCACTGAAGACATATTGGGGATATGACGATTTTCGGCCACTACAGGCGGAGATCGTAGAATCGGTGCTAGCAGGTCACGACACCCTGGCACTCATGCCTACGGGGGGCGGCAAGAGTCTATGCTTTCAAGTGCCAACTATGGTAATGAAAGGATTATGTTTGGTCATAACTCCCCTCATTGCCTTGATGAAAGACCAAGTAGAGAACCTGCGCAAGCGAGACATTCGTGCCGCTGCTATCTACACAGGCATGACATATGATCAGCAAAAAGTAGCATTAGACAACTGCATGTGGGGACCATATCATTTTCTTTACGTATCACCCGAACGCTTGGAATCAGAGGAGTTTCGTGATCGACTTAGTCGTCTGCCCATTTGTTTAATAGCTGTGGATGAAGCACATTGCATATCACAATGGGGTTATGATTTTCGGCCAAGTTATCTTAAAATAGCCGAAATTCGAGATTTAGTAGGTAAAAAGCGTAAAGACAATGAAACGAATAAGCCAATACCTATCCTAGCCCTAACTGCTACCGCAACTCCTGAGGTTGTAGACGACATACAAGAACGCTTAGCTTTTAGAGAAAAGCATGTGTTACGTAAAAGTTTTGAACGTAGAAACATTAGTTATGTGGTTCGTGAGACCAATAAGAAAGCTGATGAAATAGTGCATATTCTCAATCGTGTACCTGGTAGTGCTATCGTGTATGTTCGCAATCGTCAGCGTGCACAAGATTTAGCGGCATATTTTATAGAGAAAGGCATATCAGCTGATTTCTATCACGCAGGATTAAGTTCTAAGGAACGGGCTAGCAAGCAAGAAGCCTGGCAGAGAGGAAAAGATCAAGGAACACGCGTCGTTGTAGCAACAAATGCGTTTGGAATGGGAATTGACAAACCAGATGTACGAGTAGTAATTCATCATGATTTGCCAGATACCATTGAAGCATACTTTCAAGAAGCGGGACGAGCAGGACGTGATGAAAAAACTGCATTCGCTGTTTTATTATACGATTCAAGCGATAAAACCAAAGCTCGTAAGCGAATAGCAGACAATTACCCTGATCCAGACTTTCTGCATAATGTATATCACAAGACATGCAACTACCTTGAAGTAGGTGCTGATAGCGGACAAGGAGCAACTTTCTTCTTAGATGTATTTGATCTTTGTAAAAACATGCATCTACCCGTTTTCCCTACATACTCAGCATTACATCTGCTTAGTCAAATGGGTTACTTTGCTTTTGACGAAGAACAAGAGATACAACCTCGCGTGCGACTACGTATGACACGGCGCGAATTAGAAGAATATCAGTTAACTGAGGAGCAAAATACAATTCTAGAACACTTGATGCGGGAATATACTGGTATATTTACTGATTTACAATATGTTTACAATTTAGAAGACAAACACCAATTACTCGTTTCACTAGCACAAAAACGCATTATAGACTATGTTCCACGCACAAAAGCAAATGTACTAAGATTAACCGTTAACAGACAAGCACAGATACGAATACCACAAGACTTCTATAACGAACGCAAAAACCACTATGCTAACAAACTAAAAGCCATGGTGGAATACGCTGAGAATAAACACTACTGCCGTTCACAAATATTATTATCATATTTTGGAGAAAACGACGCTAATACTTGCGGTACATGCGATATCTGTAGAAAACATAAATCAGAAGAATAATTTTAAACATCACACACTATACATTAATCGTTCACCACTATGATACACCTACTTACCTCATTACTATTAGGTTTACTTATGATATTAGATCCTTGCACGTTATTCACTAGCATAGCTGCTATTGGATATATTGACAAGGAGATTCGCAATCGCCGCAAAGTACTACATAATGGAGGTATGTTTGTTCTTGGAAAACTTGTAACCTATGTTCTACTATCCGTTCCTTTTATCTTAGGTGCTCAAACAGAAGGTATCAAGCATTGGCTCAATCATTGGAGTGAACCATTATTAGCCACTTTTATGCTCATATGCGGTATTGTATTACTATTTACTGGCAATCATCATCACGATCATGATCATGGGGTTAAGAAGTGGATACAGAGTATAGATGGTCAGAGTAGTGGATTATGGTCTTTTATGCTAGGCATCTTCTTTGCAATAGCTTTCTGTCCTCATCGTTTTATTTATTTCTTCACAATGATAGATATATCATTGTCTTTGCCTACCACATGGAATTGGTTACTACCATTTGTTTTTGGATTAGCAACTGGATTGCCTATAATGATAATCGCATGGCTTATATCTTATAGTGCTATTTCCGTTGATAAACTCACTGCACGCATGCATGGAATTCAGAAATGGATAAGATATGTTTCAGCTATCTTATTCATTGGTTTTGGCATATATCTTTGCGTACATATTTTCTCACATGGAATTGGATGTAGCTGCTCACATGAAGAACATATAGAACATGTGTGTTGCGAAGAACATTGTCACCATTAATACCACATAGAATGGCATCTCCTTCTTTTCGATTTAAACAGTTTACCATATGGCACAACCTTTGCGCTATGAAAGTAGGCACAGACGGTGTTCTGCTTGGAGCATGGGCACCCATAGAGTTTGATAAAGGACAAATATTAGATATAGGTACAGGAAGTGGATTAATTGCTTTGATGCTAGCTCAACGTGCGCCTCAAACGAAAATTACCGCCATAGACATTGATACTAGCGCGATAGAACAAGCCAATCATAATTTCTCAATATCACCTTGGAAAGATAGATTAGAATGTCAACAGTCTGCATTACAAGAGTATGAAGGTAACGGAATTTTTGATTTAATAGTTAGTAATCCTCCTTATTTTCAAGATAGTCTAAAGAACCCTAATTTACAACGTGCCATGGCACGCCATACAGACACCTTATCTTTTGAAGATTTACTCATACATAGTGCACGACTAATAAAGCCGAATGGTAAAGTAGCACTAATTTTACCTATTGAAGTAGAAGAACAGATCATTGCGATTGCACGAAAAACTCATCTATATCCTGTTCACATTACCCATGTATTCCCAAAACCTAATAAAGAAGCTAAACGCATATTATTGACATTAAGCAAAATATTAGATATTGAAAATTACGATTCGAAACGCAATTGCATCTATGATTCTCTAACTCTAGAGTCTGCAAACGCTCCTCGTAGCGAAGAATATATAGAATTGACTAAGGATTTCTACTTATAAGACTCACGTGTCCATTTCAAGTAGCCATATATACAATTGGCACACCAGAAAACATATTGGGCAGCCATACAATAGTTCTCAGCCCGCAGCCACATAACAACAGCTAAAACATCCACCATAATCCATATGTACCATTGTTCACGATAAGCTAGTACCATCAGTATTTGTGCTGCCAAAGCAGGAACCGTTGTGAATGCATCAAGATAGGGTTGTGGATCGTCTGTATATTGCTTCAAAGCCCATCCTACTAATATGGATACCACAACGACTGATACCATTAGTATCGAAATCCATTGTGGAGACATTCGTCTAGTACGGATATGTAGGGTGTTATCCTTCAGTCGCAGTTTCCATACATAAACACCATATATCATTGTGATAAAGTAATATGCATTGAGTGCAATCTCTGCATAGAAGCGTTCAATAACACATAGATATGTATACGTAGCGACTTGTGCAAAACCAAACACAAAAGTTAAGATATTACCTTGGGCACCTAATACCACAGAGCATATCCCCAATAATCCACTTACTAATGACCATGGATTATCCGGCATCACTATATAAGTAATGCATTGAACAACAATACCTAAGATAAGAAAAATCCAAAAATATTTATTAATCTTAGTGTCCAAAGTACTAGATATTATCTTTTTTGTTTACCCCCAATCAGTGCTTGAGGTTTGGATTCTGTTTGAGAAATAGCTAAATGATCAAAAATTTCCTCAAAATCCCAATTTGCACGCAATTTTAATTTAGACGGATAGTAATAAATAGGCTCAGGTTGTCTATGTTTCAACCAATCACCAGTAGTCCACATTCCGTCGCCATTATAATCAATATATAACCTCAGATAAAAAGTTGAAGGAGCTAAATATTGGAAATGGCATCCTTCTTCTGCTGCTGACATTTCCTTTAATACTATATCCTTCTCACTCATAAGTTGAATACGAGCACGAGAATCAAAGTGCTTCATTTTCACTAATAGTGATGAATATTCATCCAAGGATTTAAGCTTAATCTTTGCTTCTACTTTATCATTACATACATTATATATATCATAGCATGCGGCAGAATCAATAGTTAATAGATATGATTCTGTTGGTTTCAAGGAAGCTATTATTGCAATGTGCAACCCCAAAGAATCCTTCTTCTCCAATCTAAAATCCATTGGCTGCATTACAGTATCAACTTTATGTGCAAGATGAATCATTTCTGCATTTATGGAGTCTAATGGAAAGTCAGAACGAATATACAATGTATCATATATCTCGAACTTGGTTGAGCCATTTGTTTTTAGAGATACTTTTCGCAGTTTCTTATTGCGTTCATACACCTCACGTGCTTTTTCTGATAAACGTGGATGGCGATATATTGCAGTTATGGTGTCAGTTTGTTCTACTAGATTATATATAGAATCTGTACATAAGTAAGTCATACAGAAAGGTATAGTATCCATCTGTATGACAGCAGAGTCTGTAAACCAATAAGTAATAGTGTCATTATCTTTATTAGCATGTATAAGCACATAATCCATAAAATTAACCCACAGCGAATCAGATGCAGTTGAATCTATATCACTATATCGAAGAGGTTGAATGCGTGGTAATGAATCTTGAGGAGCTGAGAAAACGAGAGTAAAAGCATGTTGTTCCTCTCGTAGGATACGTTGAAAATAACGCCTCTGCTTGGTCTCTTCAAAATACCACAATATTATAGAATCTGGTAGATAACGCGTTACATTGTGTGCTTGAATTGTATCAATCTGTCTAGTAAATAGTGTATCACCCGTTTCTACATCGACTCCTATTGTGTCAACCCAAATAGTATCCCAATGTGTTTCTGTGATACTATATGGTGTAATTATACTATCCTCAAATGCTAACCCTTCACCTGGTTGATACATATAATCACGACTGATATCATTAAGAGCATATAAATCATAATCACCTTGACGGATATTGTGTATTGTAAAATATCCTTCGCTATTACTACGTGTTACACGAGTGAAAGCAGATGTTTCCAAAGCAGAGTCACTATGATTAGAATGTATTCCTACCAAAACAGAAGGCATTGGGTTTAGATTTGCTGCATTGTACACCCTACCTGAAACCGCCATTGAGTCTATATGGTCACCTGTAGAAAAAGCCAACACATACCCCTCTAATGGTACTTTCTCATTATAGTCACAAATAGCAGCTCCAAAATCAATTGTATATGTTGTTGAATCTAGCAAATCCTCCTGGAATACAACAGAAAGGGTTTTACCTATCGCTTTTATTTCAGGAGGATTCTGCTGGGGTGGAGAGATCAATACGTTCTTCTGAATATCGCTTAATTGAATATATTCATCAAACGATATCTCAAATTTCTTGCTCGTTACATTGAGGCTACCATTTATAGGATATTCTTTAACAACCTTAGGAGGTATCGTGTCACGAGGGCCACCTTGTGGTCCTACACCTCTATTTGCACACGAAGAAATGAATGCCATTGTTACAAACAATGCACATACACGAGACATCATTTTATAAAGTTGCAAATTCATATCCTTGATCCAACAAAAATTCAATCATCCTTGGTAAGAGTTTTAATACTCTATCTCTTGATTTCAAGGAGTCATGACAAGTGATGATACTACCATTGCGTACATAACGCTTCACAACTGATAACATGTGGTCTACCGAAAAATTAGGATTATAATCATGCGTTAACACATCCCACAGACAGATAGTATAACCTTGTGTCAATATCTCCCTTTTCTGGCTAGCCTTCATCCTTCCATGTGGTGGACGAAAAAGTTTAGTACCTAGGACTTGTTCGGCTAGCAAAACATCATCCATATATTTTTGACAATCAACCTTATATCCTCGTACATGATGATATGTATGATTGCCAATACTATGCCCTTCATTACGTACTCGTTCCAACAGAGATGGATATCGTACGGCATTCTCGGCCACCATAAAAAAAGTAGCCTTCACACCATATTGTGATAATATATCCAATACTTGCGGTGTACATTGAGGGATAGGACCGTCATCCATCGTAAGATAGATGACCTTCCTATCCTTATCTTTACGCCACACCACACCTGGATACAGTTTTTGCATCCAGGTAGGGAACTGATACATCAATGATAGCATTACTTATTATTCGCCCCAAGCTAATGCAGATGCTCCTAATACAGCAGCATCTGCTTCCTTCAAATCAGAGAACAACACCTTTACTTTATTCTTCCACAAAGGCAAGACGTTGTCATTCATAGCCTTCTCAATTGGTCGCTTGATCCAATCACCAGACTTAGTTAGACCACCAAATAGCACAATTGCTTCTGGAGCACTAAAAGCAATGAAATCAGCCAGTTGTTGACCCAAAATGGTACCTGTAAAATCAAAGATTTCTTTAGCTACCTCATCACCTTGTTCTGCAGCATCAAACACATCCTTTGATGTAATATTATCAACATCCATGTTACGCAAGAGTGTTTCCTTAGTTGTAGCAATCAGAATCTCTTTAGCTGTACGAGCAACACCTGTAGCAGATGCATATGCCTCTAGACATCCTACTTTACCACAATTACATGGACGAGCATTCTCTCCACGCACTGCACATGTATGGCCTAACTCACCAGCAAAACCATCATGACCATAAACCACATTTCCATCAATCACAATACCAGAACCAACACCAGTTCCAAGGGTAATCATAATAAAGTTTTTCATACCCTTTGCAGCACCATAAGTCATTTCACCCATAGCCGCAGCATTTGCATCATTAGTAATGCGACATGGAAGACCAAAACGCTCGCTAACTAGTTTAGCAAATGGTACTGTTTGCCATGGCAAGTTCATTGCATCTTGAATATAACCTGTATAGTAATTTCCATTAGGAACACCAGCACCAATGCCACGTACCTTGTCCATACCACCTAGTGGCTCAATAATCTTCTCTGCTTCCTCAAAAAGAGCATTAACATAATCGTTAATGTCTTTGTATGCTTGGGTTTTAATTGAAGTGCGGCCCAAAACATGACCACGAGCATCTACTACGCCTAATACGGAGTTGGTACCTCCCATATCAAGACCTAACACATAAGGTTTTTCCATTTTTTGTATCTAATTTTTATGTTAATATTTCGTTATTTATATGTTTTAGGTTGGAATATCCTTGTTGACATTCTTACTACCTACCAATGCATAGAACAAGATATATAGCAATCCTGCGATTGGTACTATGTATGACACCAAATAGTTGGTATGATCAGCCATCAAATTTTGCAAGAAGGACAAGATACCACCACCGCATACCATCGCCATAAATATACCACTAGCCGCTGGTGTATATTTACCTAATCCTTCGGCTGCCAAATTGAATATTGCGCCCCACATTACACTAGTCATCAAACCGCAGAGGAACATCAATATCATACTTACAGGCAACTCTATTCCTTTGAAAGCTACAACCCATGTTTCAGGGAAGAACATCACGCAAAGAAGCATTACGATAGCGAGCAACGATACTGATACCAACATTGCTTTACTACTTACCTTACCACCAACTGCACCACCTATCAATCGGCCAAACATCATCATCAACCAATATAGACCAACAACTGTACCAGCAATAGCAGGACCCACTGCAGGATTGTTAGACATATACAAGTTAGCGGTATTAGGAATACCTACTTCCACTCCTACATAGCAGAAGATAGCCACAGCACCTAACACAAAGTGACGGAATGACAATGGGCTATATTTATCTTTATTTGCTTTTGCTTGTGCTCTTTGTTCTGCTGTCTCAATATGTGGTTCAGGAATCTTAGTCAGCGAAATGATAACTATTGCTAACAAGAAGATCAACATCGCAGCTAACATTGCAGGAGCTGCATCACCAACATTAGCACTTTCTGCTGTTCCACCTATCAAATAACCTAAAATGACTGGTGCCAAAGTTCCACCAATAGAGTTACATGAACCACCAAACTGAATCAATTGATTACCACGCTTACCTCCACCACCTAATGTGTTCAACATTGGGTTAACAACGATATTAAGCAAGCACATAGAGAAACCTGCTATAAACGCACCTAAGACATAAACTCCAAAACTCTCAGCATATCCACTTATCCATTGAACACCTACGCCAATAAAACCAACCGAAACAGCCAACAATGAAGTAAATTTGTAGCCCTTACGTTTTAAAATAATACCAGCTGGCACACCCAATACTGCATATGCAATAAAGTTTGCCAATGTTCCTAACTGAGCCATCGCATTGCTAGCTCCAAACTGGGTCTTTACAATCACGCCCATTGAACCAGCAAAATTAGTTACAAAAGCGATCATAAAGAACAATAAATACATCACCACAATAGGGAGAATGTTTGATTTGTTGTTACTCATATCAATTAGATTTTTTGGTTATAAATTATTATCCAAGAAAAGCATCAAACGAGTATGCAAATGCTCATAGTTCGCACCCTTACGCAAGAAGTGATTATCGTCTGGGTACATCTGCATTTCAAACTGCTTACCTGCTCTAACTAGTGCATCCACATACATCCAAGATTGCTGAGCATGTACATTGTCATCTGCTAAACCATGTACAAGTAGCAACTTGCCTTGCAATTGACCAGCTAATTTCATAGCATCTGTCTTTTCATAGCCCAATTCATTCACTTGAGGACGGCGCATATATCGTTCTGTGTACGCAGAATCATATAATTTCCAAGATGTTACAGGCGCAATTGCCATGCCACATTTCCACAATGGCTTTCCATCCATCATAGGTTGCATGCTCATTGACATGAGTGTTTGATAACCACCATAACTCCATCCGCAAAGCGCTATTCTATCCGCATCAACATATGGCAAGGTACGCAAGTATTTTGCTACACTTATCTGATCCTCAGCTTCCTTAGTTCCGAGTTGCATATATGTCTCATTTCTCCACTCACGACCACGAGCATTGGTTCCACGACCATCAGCACACACCACTAGATAGCCCTTTGCTGACAAATAATGCGCAAAACGTTTACGCCAAGTATCTGTTACACGCTGACTTGCTGGACCACTATACTGCATCATTACAACAGGATAACGTTTACTCGCATCAAATCCAATAGGCAAAACGCGCCATGCATTCAAAGTATCTCCACGCTCTGTCACTACACTTATCATCTCTTTATCTTGCATGCCACTAGCTTTCCATGCCGCAGCAATTGAATCATTATTCAATAATTCACGAGATGTGCCATTAGCGTAAAGAGTATAGCGATTAGGAACAGTTACCGATTGATAACAATCCACATACTTAGTCATATCACGCGAGAACGACAGTGCATGCGTTCCTTCTTCACTCGTCAACTGAGTCGTCGTTCCTTTACGAATATTGTATGCAAACGCATGACGAGTCATTGGTGTCGGTGCAGCTTGATAGTATAGTGTTTGAGTTTTCTCATTCACACCATAAACACGCATCACATCACGACTTTGAGGTGTTAGTAGTTTCTGTTCTACTCCTTGTGCAGAGTACATATACGCTTGAACATAACCTCCCTTCTCACTCACAATTATCACACGCCCATCACTCAGCCATTGCCATTCATCAAACAATTCAAAATTAATATAACAGCCCTTGCTTTCTTCTTGATAGAACGGATGACTAACTGTAGATTTTGCATTCACTTTCAACACCTGCATTTGTGTCTGATCTCGATTCATCTGCAACACCATCAAATCCGCCAATGGTTGCGGATTAGATTTAGTCGCCACAGGCTGATACCCCCAACGCAAACGAGGCAAGTATGAGTCCTTCCATTCTGGCAACTGCATGGTTCGAACAGATTTGTAATGAATATCATAGACGCATAGCGTTGCCCTTGCATTTGATTCACCAGCTCTAGGATATCGCAAACTATGCAACACAGGATAACTACTTTCTTCTTGCCCCGCAGAATCAGCACTCAAATAAGTCTGCCACTCAAAACTAGGAACAGCCGTTTCGTCCAAACGCACAAACGCAACCAACTTACTATCTGGAGAAATAGCAAACATAGAAGTTACACCAAACTCCTCTTCATACAACCAGTCCGCAATGCCATTAAAAACATCCACCTCATGATCTGTAGTAATAGCAACCTCAGTAGCGTAATCAACCTTATAGATATACAAATTATTATCCGCCTTTGCATATACCACATATTTACCATTATTAGACAATTTTGCATCACGAATTGGCACATCACTAATACGTACTCTAGTATTCTTCTGAGAATCAACTAGATAGTAATCTGCATAGAACGAATGTCTAAACAATTGTGATTTGTTTTCATAAACCAAACTATAGCGCAACTCCTCTGCAGGATTCAACACGCTATCGATCTGTTGTTCTGTGAGTACTTTCGCATCATACCCACCCTGCAACAAGTGCATCATATCCGTTGCTCCTGCGCTGGACACAACCAACACAAATGTCAATATCAATATTATTCTTTTCATACCTTTTATACTATTATCATAAAACGGCGCAAAATTAGTAAAAAAATCTCAAACACACAAGTTTTTCAAAGAAAAAATAACAGAAACTGTTTAATTCACAACCAAAAGACTCGCCAACAAACTTTCAACATTATTTAAAATCAAAATCTTAATAATTAACACTTAATCATCTACCACAAATTTACCTTATCAACCACCCCAACATCATTTCGCTTACACAACAAACTCACAGAAAATAAGACAATAATATAATTTTATTATATTTATAAATTATTTTCAACATAACAGAATACTTTACACACAATATCCACATCAAAAATACACCCATTATATATCAACACTCCATTACAGTTCCTTTGCAGCAAATCTTAATAATCAACCTTTTTTATCAAAGCCACTATCTTCACGGCACATACTCTGTATCTCCCCACTCATTCATCATGAATTTTAAAGCATCTTTACACATAGAACTCTACGAGAAGATATCGAGAAGATATCGAGAAGATAGCAGCATACAAAAACACATAGAAACACAAAGTTTTCACACAAAATATTTGCATATATGCAATATTTTTCGTACCTTTGCAGCAAAATTGAGTTTTACAAAATTCACATGAAAAATATCGCATTTATCGTCAATCCTACAGCAGGAACAAAGACTAAAAATAAGGTTTCAAAATTAATTCGCGAATTACTTGACAAAGAGCAATTTGTACCAACAGTTGTCGCAACCGAGTACGCAGGTCATGCAACTCAACTTGCGCAACATTTTGCTTTAGAAGGATACTATGCAGTTATTGCTGTAGGAGGCGATGGTACTGTCAATGAAGTCGCGTCTGGTCTATGCGGAACCAATACAGCCCTCGGAATCATACCAAACGGTAGCGGAAACGGATTTGCCCGTCACCTAGATATCTCAACTCGCATGAATAGAGCCATTGAGATGATCAACTCGTCCGAAACAATCAATGTGGATTATTGCACAGTCAACAATATCCCATTTTTCTCTACATTCGGAATAGGATTTGACGCTGTAGTTGCACAAGAATTCAATAATAGTGCAAGAGGACTCAAAGGTTACATAGAAAGTGTATTCAAAGACATCTTCCAATACCAACCTGAACAATACCAACTCAAAGGAGAAGGTATTGACATCCAAACTAGTGCATTCTTGATTAGTTTTGCAAATGCTAGTCAATGGGGATACGATGCATACATTGCGCCAAAAGCTAGTATACAAGATGGCTGGATTGACATCGCGATTGTAAACGAGTTTCCTTTATACAAAGCACCCGAATTAGCATGGCAACTCTTTACTAAAAACATTGATGAAAGTCACTACATGCACACTATTCGTGCTAAATCAGTAACACTCATTCGCGAGAACGAGCTCAGTCCTGTACATATTGATGGCACTCCTACGCAATTACCTAAGGAGCTCAACATAAAGATCGTAGAAGACGGAATCAAAGTACTTGTCAAGAAAAGATTTTAATACGTAGGCAAAACAGTATAAACAAAAGACATAAGATTATGGAAATTAAAATTATAAACAAAAGCAATAATCCCTTGCCACGATACGAGAGTGAGCAAGCGGCAGGAATGGATATTCGTTGCAACATCTCTGAACCTATCACATTGCAACCATTAGAGCGTAAACTTATTCCTACAGGACTATTCATTGAATTGCCAGTAGGATATGAGGCTCAAATTCGTCCAAGAAGTGGACTTGCCCTTAAAAGAGGATTGACAGTACTCAACACTCCTGGTACCATCGACGCTGATTATCGCGGTGAAATCGGCGTTATTCTCATCAATATGAGTAACGAAGCACAAACCATAGAACCTGCTGAACGTATTTGCCAAATGGTAATTGCCAAGCATGAGCAACCACAACTCATTGAAGTAGAAGTACTAGGCGAGACGGAGAGAGGTGCTGGTGGATTTGGACATAGTGGTGTAAAATAAAGGATGAGTGGTAAAGCTTAAATACATATTCATATCTGCATTGTTATTCATAGGTGGAGTCAGTATAAAAATTTATGCTGACACACTCACTATTGAACAACAGCGCCAATTCCTATATTACTATTACGAAGCTGAACGTTTGATTCAAACATCTCAAACTGAGCAAGCAAGGCCATTAGTAGAATTCTGTTACCTACTCAACCCCAATGACGCTACCATCAATAATCTTATGGGACATTATGCACAGCAAGATCAAAATCCTCTTCAAATGCTAGCATATTACCATAAGGCTTTTGAATTAGCTCCCAACGACTATTGGTACAACTACAACGTTCTACTATTGCAAACAGAGATGGACGAACTCGAACTAAAAGCCATCAAGAACCTTGAACAGGTAGCCACTGACAATCCTCGTAATGAAGATGTACACCATGTTCTACAAAAAGCATATGTAGCTTGTAAGATGTATGAAGAGGCACTCCGTTTACAAAATCGTATAGATAGCATCAACGGGTATAATGAGCAGAGTGCGATGCAACGCTATCAACTCAATATCGCTCTAAAAAACTATTCACAAGCTATTCACGAGATTGAGCGATACTTGGCAATAGATCCCGACAACTATCAGTTCCAGGTCTTTCGACTTCAACTCTACGAACAAACAGAACAACCCTATGAGAAGCTAATTGAAGCATACGAAGCAGTTCTACGATTTGACAGTCGTAACACAGGATGGCTTAATAATCTGGCATGGGCACTATGTATAACAGGAGGAGATCTAGAACGTGCAGAGAGTCTATCACTCACCACCATCATGGCAGAACCAACCAATCCAGTATACCTTGACACGTACGCATGGATTCAATATCACCTTGGTAATTGTGAAGAAGCGTATTTCTTCATCCTAAAAGCCATGGATAACATGACAAAAGAAACAAGTAAAGAAATATTATCACATTATAAAGAGATTAAACGCAAATGCAAAAAGTAAAACACATACTTTTCTTCGGTTTGATTGCTATCATGTTAGCATCATGTGCAAGTAGCAAGTCTGCAAGTACTAAAAGACAAACCTTATCCCAAAAAGCACATGTAGGACTCACTGTTGACCAATACCAATATAATGTGGATTGCGTACTCAAAGTGTGGAAAAATGAACTCATTGTTCTCTCTGTATTGCCTATGATGGGAATAGAGATGTTTCGTCTAGAAGCTACACCAGAAGACATCATTGTAATTGATAAATTCAACAAAAGATATGCAATAATAACATACGAAGAATTACAACAATTATTGCAAAAGAAGTTGACATTCAAGCAGATGCAAACACTAGCAAAACAATCAGATAAAAACATTTTGATTGAAACACAAGTAGGTAGCCACATACTTAAACTAGATGCTAAACTCTCTCAACCAGAACTCAACACACTAGGAGAGCCACAACGCATCAATCTAAAAAAATACAAACAAGTTACGCTACGAAACATATTACCTCTATGAGAAAAAGTATTATCATATGCATCATTTGCTTTATGTCATTACCCCTAATGGCACAAAGCGTGAAGGAACTACAAAAACAGCAACAAGCCTTACAAGAGCAATTGCAACAAACTAACGAAATGTTGCAACAAACTAAGAAGGATGAAACTGCAACCGAAAATAAGCTCAATCTGCTCAATGCAGACATTAAAACACGCAAACAACTGATTGGTAATTTGAAAAGTGAAATACGTGCTCTTGATGGTGAAATGAACTCTCTATTGCAGAAACGAACATCACTTCAAATGCAACTAGAAGCAGCAAAGGACGATTACGCACTTCTCATTAGAGAAACACATTATGCTAATATACAGCAATCTCCACTACTATTCTTGTTATCTGCTAAAACGTTCCAACAGCTGATTAGGCGTGTACAATATATGCGCCAATTTGCTAAGTATCGCAAAGAGCAAGTCAAACGCATAGAAACTCTGCAAGTGGATATCGACATACAGAACTATCTTCTTGCGGAACGTAAAATCAGCCAAGCTAGTGCACTCGAATCGCAACAACGAGAACAAAATAAACTCACAGCTGACCAACGCAAACAAGAAAACATGTTAGCAGCACTAAAAAAACAACAAAAAGATCTGCTAGCTAAACAAAAGAAACAACAGAAGAAAGTGGATGAACTCAATAAAGAAATTGAGAAAAAGATTGCTCAACAGGTACGCGACAACACAGCCTTAACCAAAGAGCAACAACTCGTAGCTGGTGGATTTGAAGAAAATCAAGGAAGGTTACCATGGCCTGTAGAGAAAGGATATATAAGCGGAAGATTTGGTAAACATCAACACCCAATTCATGCCAATGTAACTGTAAACAACAAAGGAATATACATACAGACGATCATTGGCTCCCAAGCACGAGCCATCTACGAAGGTGTTGTAACGTGGTGTGCACAAATGAATGGTAGTTACGCAGTTATTATACAACATGGTAACTATCGAACCGTTTACTCGCAACTCAAAAGCATTAAGGTTAAACAGGGAGATAAAGTTCAAGCTAAAGAGGCTATTGGTGAAATTTTGACCAACACAAACGAAGATAATAAAACAGAGTTATACTTCCAAATCTACAAAGATAGAACTATTCTTGACCCTAGTCTTTGGATTACTCAATAAGAATTAGAACAATATTAACGATATGAAAACGAATAAAATTATACTATTGCTACTTGTTGTAGCGTTCAGCGCCTGCAAACCAAACAATTGGTTAGACTGGAAATCACAAAACGAACTATGGCTATTGGAAAATGCCAAGAAAGAAGGTGTTCAAACTACTCACACAGGACTACAATACAAGTGTATCGTACCTGGACTAAGCGAATCATCAGGCCATGTAGATGACGCCAAGTATGTGACCATCAAATACTCGGGCAAACTCATCAATGGGTTTGAATTTGATGCTAGCGAAGCATACGATGGACAAGTCAATTGGTTTGTTCCTGGTTTCTCTGAGGGTCTTAAACTCATGAAGGAGTTTGGTGTATACGAATTCTACATCCCTTATGACTTAGGATACGGAGAAGCAGGAACTGGAACAGAAGGCTCTGGCAACCATATTCCACCCTACTCTACACTTATTTTTAGAGTGGAACTTTTGGATGTATATTAATGCGTAAGATACTATACATAGTGTTATTGATGTGTTTGATTGTTGGGTGCGATACTATCAACAATCAAACACCCGTACCACATGTACCAGTAAGTTACACATTGAACATCACTAGCGAGTATCCACATTTCATTGTTGAAAACGGATATCAAACCCTTACCATCACTCAAACCAAATTTGAGAGAGAGTATCTTGGATACTCGGGTTTATTAATCTGGGTAGGTATGGATGGTGCATACTACGCAGCAGATCTATGTTGCCCTAATTGTCTAATCAAAAACAAACCTGTACATATAGACGGCATATATGCCATATGCCCAACATGCGATGAGCATTTTGACCTAAGTTATGGTTATGCATTCCCAACTAAGGGGCACACTAAGCACACACTACGAAAATACCAAACCATATTCAGTAACTCGCTCACTGGATACACCTTACGAATAATAAATTAAACCTTAACTATGTTATCTATCTACAAAGCATCAGCTGGAAGCGGAAAAACGTTTGCCCTGACAAGAGAGTACATTCGTATGTTATTAAGCGATAACATGCACAATGATACTAGGCTCCCACACAGTCGGATATTAGCAGTTACTTTCACCAAGAAATCTACTGCTGAAATGAAAGAAAGAATTCTCAAAGAGCTGTACATTTTAGCACAAACACCTGATAAATCCGACTACATAAATGACTATTTAGCTGATAGTTCTATCGGATTGAACAAAGACGACATTCAACGTCGTGCTCAGTTATTACTTGTAGGAATATTACAAGATTACAACCGATTCTCTGTATCAACTATTGATGGTTTCTTTCAACAAGTAATACGAACTTTTGCAATAGAGCTCGGATTATCTACCAATTATGATCTTGCACTCGACCAAACTGAAATAATCAATCAAGCAGTAGATGACATTTTTCGTCGTATTCGAGAAATCAAACCAAATGATCAAGAATTGTTTACATGGCTGATTGAATATGCACAAAAGAATATTGAGCAAAACAAGAACTGGAACCCTATTGGTAGCATAAAAACGTTCTCTGGAGAATTATCCAAAGAACGGCTAATGCAACAAATGAGTGCAGTACAAGAAATTTTTGCTAATAAAGAAGCCATGCGTACCTACCAAGATAATTTGGAAGATATGCGCAAACAAGTTATATCACAAATTCAAGATATGATTGACCAAATCAAAAATGTCATATCTAATTTTGATGAAAATGACTTAAACTCCAAGGCAATTGGTATTTTCAGTAAAACAGCAGAAGATATTCTAAAAACGGGTCTCAATAGTACACTCATCAAAATATTAAACAATGATGGTGCTATATACAAGAAGACAGGAAAGTCTAAAATTGAGAAAGAAGAATTGCAGCATAAGTGCGACACTCAATTATTGCCACTCATAGCTCAATTACATGAAATGCTTAATGGGGATTTAGCATATAACTATTTCACTGCCAATGCAATATTAGACAAGCTGTATTCGCTTGGTATCTTACAGGATGTAGCCGCACAAATTGATACAACTAATAGACAATTAGGTAGATTACCTATCTTTGAAATCAATCAACTTATCTATCAAATTATAGATGGACAAGAAGCACCATTCATCTACGAGCGTATAGGACAGCACTATAACCATTATATGATAGACGAGTTTCAGGATACAAGTAGTTTGCAGTGGCAAAACTTCAAACCATTAATTCAGGAAACGCAATCTAGGGGAAAAGACAATCTTATTGTAGGTGATGTCAAACAAAGTATATATCGATTTAGAAATTCGGATTGGCATCTACTCAACCAAGTAAGTGATGAGATTCAAGAAACTAACTTCGCCGAAGGCATGGGATGTAATTGGCGAACCGCCAAAGAGATCGTACTAGAGAACGAGAAACTTATGCAAGCATATGCACAATGGGTAGTTAAAAAATTGACGAATGACTATCCTACGATTGATAGCCAACAGATTGAAGACATTGCGCATATGTACAGTCATCCGGAAATGCACCAAGAGCCTAAAAAGCCATACCAAGGGTATTTTCACATGCAGTTTTTTGATAGCAAGGGATTTCAAGATAGTGCATTAGAAGCATTGGTACAACAAATCAAGGCATTACAAGAGGAAAAAATTGATTTATCTCGTATAACCATATTAACACGCTTCTCACGAGAAGCTGAACTACTAGCACAACATCTCATACAAAATAATTTTGCCGTCCAATCATCTGAGGGATTACGTATTGGCTCACATACTGCTGTACAAATCATCATACAACTGCTTAAACTTTCCCTTGAAGAAGAAGATGCGGCAAAGATATACTTGCGAGACTCTGTTGAAAATATAGAACAATATGCTGAATGCATCAAAGAGGCTAGACATTTGTCTCTATACGACCATGTACAAGCGTTAGTGGATGGACTCAAACTGCATGAACGAGAGGGAGCTACTCCATATCTAACAGCATTCCAAGATATGGTATTTAATTTCACACAACGCAAAGTAGCTGATACTCTATTATTTTTAAAACATTGGGAACAGAAAGAGAAAAAAGCAACTATTCCTGCACCTAAAACTAGCAATGCTATTAATATCATGACGATACACTCAAGCAAAGGACTTGAGTTCGATATTGTAATGATTCCATTTTTCAATTGGAATCTTGCTGCATCACACCGCAATGATATCATTTGGTGTTCACCAACTGCTGCTCCATTTAACATGCTTCCTCTTGTACCTGTTCGTCCAACCAATACGCTATTGAGATCACATTTAGCTAACGATTACATACAAGAAGAATTAGCATTATATACAGATAATCTTAACCTCACATATGTAGCTATTACTCGCCCTAAATATAGATTGTATCTATATGCTCCCAAGTATACCATTAATTCTAAAAGAGAAATAGTTACAAACAATGTTGGACAACTCATATCCTTCCTCTATGAAGATCAATTAGATGACTTGTTTACATACTCTTCCAATAAAAGTAATGATGTACATCCGATAGAACTTCCTCCTCAAAAGAAAGATTGTGTACAAACACAAGCATCACAATATGCATCAATACCATTAAAGAACAGACTTGTTATTAGTACACATTCTGAACCAAGTTTTAGTAACGATACTACCTTTGATACAATTGACTTAGGCAATCTAATGCACTTATGGCTATCATACATCAAAACATGGAATGATGCGGACTCTGCATTGAGAAGACTGGTTATAAACCAAGAAGTATCACCTTCGCAAGCGAAAGAGATGAAAAAACAATTTATTTCTCTACAAACGCTGATCAAAAAATACAACCACGAAGATTGGTTCTCCAATCAATACCAAATATTATCGGAGCAAGAAATCATTTCACCCGACAATAAAATATATCGTCCAGATCGAGTAATGATTAAAGATAAACATGCTATTGTAATTGACTATAAATTTGGCAAAGAGCAACGACCATCTTATCAAGAGCAAGTTCGAGATTACATGCTACAACTTCGCCAATTAGGATATACCAGCGAGGGCTACATTATTTACAATCAAATACAAACAATACAAATTGTACACTAAAACAATAGAACAACATATGATAACAAACGAACAAGTCATAGCTATTGGACGTTTAACTCGAACACATGGTAAACATGGCGAATTGCAATGCCTCATGAGTAATGAATATTGGGATAATGCAGATGCTGTGTTCATAATACTAAGGTTAGACAATATCTTAGTCCCATTTCGTGTATTAGATTGGCGAGGAAAAGGCAGTGATAGTCTTATCTTTAAACTAGAACACATTGAAGATGAACAAGAGGCACAACGACTGATAGGTGCAGAAGCATATATGTTAATCAGTGACATGAACCAAGAGGCCGAAGTGCTTCCTACATGGCAAAGTCTTGTTGGTTTTCAAGTAGTAGATACAGACCAAGGTGATCTAGGCTTCGTAGAACAAGTAGATGAGACTACCATCAATACACTTATAACACTTAATGACGGACGTCTCATACCTATACATGAAGATTTTATTATTGATATCAATACAGATAACAAACAACTAATCATCTGCCTACCCTTTATCTTCAACGCACAATAAACGCACAATTGCGAACCTATAAGTATAACATTCATATGCAAAAAACAACCATACAAGAAATGAATCGCCTCACACCAGAAGCTTTTCATGAAGCACAGAAGGTACCATTAATCGTTGTACTAGATAATGTGCGCAGTCAACACAATATAGGAGCAGTTTTTCGTACCGCAGATGCATTTTGTTTGCAAGGAGTATGGTTATGCGGAATATGTTGCTGCCCTCCTAATAATGAGATTCATAAGACAGCACTAGGTGCAGAACTAACAGTAGATTGGCGTTATTTCGAACACACACTAGATGCAGTTCAGACCCTCCAAAAAGACGGGTATGTAGTATATGCTATTGAACAAGCGCATGGCTCTACAATGCTACATGACATGCAACTCCCTAAAAATCAAAAAACCGCCATTATTATGGGACATGAGGTTTTTGGAGTGCATCAGGAGGTTGTTGACGCAGCAAATGGTTGTATTGAAATCCCACAGTATGGAACCAAACACTCGCTCAATGTTAGCGTTACAGCTGGCATAGTGATGTACGAATTAAGTAATATGCTCCGCTAAGAAACATATAATTAATGAAATATTGAACAAAGCAATTCCCATATCACTCTTAGCTCCTGCTCGCGATCTTGAAGTGGGTAAAGCAGCCATTGATGCTGGTGCAGATGCTGTATATATTGGTGCACCAGAATTCGGAGCACGACAAGCTGCAGGCAATTCTATTCAAGATATTGCGGCGTTGGTAGATTATGCCCATTTATATGGAGTTCAAGTACTTGTTACACTCAATACTCTACTCTACGACGAAGAATTAACTCGTGCTTGCCAAATGGCTCATAAGTTATATGAAGTAGGAGTAGATGCTCTCATCATACAAGACCTTCGACTTTTAGAACACGATCTGCCACCTATTCGTTTACACGCTTCTACCCAATGTGACAATAGAACACCAGAACAAGTAAAGCATCTTCAACTGATGGGATTCCGTCGGGTCGTATTAGCACGAGAACTATCTCTTCAACAAATAAAATCTATCAAAGAAGAAATCCACGATTCCATCGAACTGGAAGCATTTGTTCATGGGGCATTATGTGTAAGTTATAGTGGGCAGTGTTTTTTATCTGAGGTACTAATGAATCGTAGTGCCAATCGCGGCTGTTGTGCACAACCATGTCGTCAAAAATACGATCTTCTAGACAAAGATGGTAAAGAAATATTAGATATGCATGGACAACCTATCCACCAACGATATCTTCTATCTCTACAAGACATGGACCGCAGTCTACATCTTGCTGAAATGATAGAAGCGGGCATTACTACATTTAAGATAGAGGGTCGCCTAAAAGACCGTGACTATGTAACCAATATAGTGGCATATTATCGTCAATTATTGGATCAAATAATTGAAACACATCCTAACTTGCAACAAGCATCAACACCATCAGTACAAACATACAATTTCACTCCTAATCCCTCCAAAACATTTCATCGTGGACAAACAGAGTATTTTCTACACAAGCGAACCCCACAAATGGCAAATTGGGATACTCCAAAATCAACAGGAGAGAAAATTGGACGTGTAGTAGCACTACGAAAAGATGCCATATGTGTGCAACTCCAACCAAATATTACATTACATAACGGAGATGGGATCAGTTTTGGAGACAAAGGTTTTGCTATAAATCGTGTCGAGGGCGAATGGATATATCCTAACCTCATGCCAAATATTATGCGGGGTACTACATTATATCGTAATTTAGATACTGAGTTTATACGATCACTCCAAGCAAAACGTCAAATACCAGTAGATATTCGTTTTGAAGTTATAAAAGACGGCTATCGCCTCACTATTGGTAAAAAAACAGCAGATTTCTTTATTGAGCACCAAGAGGCAAACAACAGAGAGAGAGCATTACAAACAATTATTCAACAACTCAGCAAACTAGGAGATACCAACTTTGTACATAGGAATATTACGGTTATCAACAATAATCAAGAATGTACCAACCATTTTCCATATTTCATACCTATTAGCCAACTCAACCTATGGAGACGACAATTGACAAACCCCTAATGACTTGTAAATATTGTATATTATACGAGTTAGGTCACTGTAGGAGAATCAATCCTATGGCTAATGAACCACGTTATTTACGTTTGCAGAATGGTACTATATTAACACTCGAATTTGATTGTAAAAATTGCGAAATGCTTATCAGAAAGCAATCATAAAGATCACAAATGAGCTTAAGAACATTTAATCCTAATACCATCAAATATGGCAGCACATCAAGTAAATGTATATTTTTGGCTAATTGATGCTATTTCATCTGGACATCTTACTCGAAATGACATTAATCGTCGTTGGTCACGTTGTAGATATAATGATAATCACGAAGATGAGATTCCTGAGCGCCGCTTTCATCGTTACAAACAAGAAATCGAAGAGATATTTGATGTAGAAATTAAGTGTGACCGATCACGCGGAAATGTGTACTATATTGAGAACAAAAACGATATCAATGGTGGAATCATTCGCAAATGGTTACTCAACGCTATGTCTGTTCACTCAATGCTAGATCAAGCACAAGATATGAGCGAAAATATCTTGTACGAAGATATTCCATTAGGCACACAATATCTTACTTCCATAGTTGATGCCATACGGACACGTACGCAACTTAAAGTAACCTATCATAATTTTGGTCGCAACGAGACATACGAATTCACACTATCACCATACTGTCTCAAAGCATTTAAACAACGATGGTATGTGGCAGGATGTCCTTCAACTCACCCAAAAGAAACACGCGTTTATGCTCTTGACCGAATTCAACGAATTGAACTTACAAACAATGAATTTATATATCCAAAGAAATTCGATGCACATGCCTTCTTTGCACCATACTATGGCGTCTTTCGAAATGTTAATCCCAAAAAGATCGT
>JAEIGA010003920.1_pt1 | contig 23129 bp, 23 predicted proteins | sample 9270691 | NCBI WGS metagenome assembly JAEIGA01 (sample SAMN17057246, study PRJNA624740) | gut metagenome | biome: biome; isolation source: fecal sample | host: Bos grunniens | place: China: Xizang | collected 2019 | reverse complement strand
GGATCAAATGGTGCGCCCTTGTATCTGATTTCATAGTGCAGATGTGGCCCTGTTGAACGACCAGACGAACCCGCCAAGCCAATTACTGTGCCCGGACGAACCCAATCGCCACGCGACACCAATATCTGAGACAAATGGGCATACAATGTCGTAAAGCCCAAACCATGATCAATTTCAACCGTCGTGCCATACCCAACGCGTTCGCCGGCAGACACCACACGACCGGGCGCAACCGCCATTAATTCTGTGCCGATTTTGCCGGCAAAGTCAATACCACGATGCTTCTTTGGTTTGCCCGTAAACGGATCGTTGCGCGTGCCATAGTTTGATGTAATACGCGATTTAACCGGTTTGCCCAACGGTAAAACTTCGTTCAAACGACGCAGACCGTTCCAACGTTCCAGACCATCTGCCAATTTTTGATATTTAGAATCCAATTCTTTGTCAAATTCAATCGGACTGAATGCTGCGCCAACCAATGGGTTGGTATATTTGTTTGCGTTTTTAATTAATGTTTGTTGACTTAAACCCAATGTCGCCAAAGTGCCATTGATACGCTTCAGATTTTGTTGCAAATCTTCGGTGTTCGTTTGGGTCAAAGTCGAAACCATATCAACAATCACATTGTCCGCATCTGCAATCGATGCCATAGATTCAACAATCATCGCATTGCGACGCTTTAATTCTTCGTTTTCTGCACGGGTCAATTCATATTCCGCAGACAATTCAGATAATTTGGTGTATTCCGGTGTAAATTCTTCGTCGCGCAACATTTCAACAATACGTGTACGCAAGAAATCCAATTCGCCCCACGTCTTGATGCGGGTGTTCATTAACTTTTCGCGCTCGGCATCTTTTAATTCTTTGTCATTTAATACTTTGTCGTCGATAACGTTTAATGAACGCACCAATTCATTGTACTTGGTCAAATACGTCTGTAAATCAGACATATGACGGGTGTGGGTGGCGCGAACCTCTTCTAACTGCTGGGTGCGCTTTTGCAATAATGGTCGATGATATACAAACACATAGGTCGACCAAGACGCCCAGATAATTAATCCAACTTTACCACAAAAACGGGTAAAACGCCAAAAACTGCTTTGCCCATAGGTGTAAACGTTGCCACGGGGCGTGTCCATAACCGTGAATTCCCGCGGAGGAAATATGCGCACAATTACGCGCCATATGGCACGAAACGGCGATGTTATAAACGCCCATAATGATGTAAAATATCGTGTTATAAAGTTTATCATGCGTCAGACAGTGTAGCCAATGCTTTTGAAATAGTCAAGCCGTCACGTAAAACGGGCTCATAATTCATGGGCAAACCACGATGCAACACCCCCGTGCCACGCGTACCAACACGACCAGATATCATTACGCGTTCGGCCGTGTCTTTGCCCCCGAACAATGGAAATACCGTTATGTCCCCCAATCGTCCAGACATCGCCCCAATCGCAACACCAATTGTCGCAGCATCCGTTATAATACAAAATGTGCCCATTGGGCGAACGCGCGCAATACAGCGCGATATCCACAAGGATAAATCCGAGTTATGGTGCGCGTTGTGCGATGCAGGCGTACCATAAAAATACGGCGGATTCGTTACCACAACATCAAAAGTACGTGCAGTGCGCCACGTATAGATGTCTGCATTTATTAATTCAAGGTTCGCGCCGTTTAATTCAGCATTATCTGCGCACGCCGCCAACATTGTATCAGACGTGTCGATTGCCGTTATTTGGGCATTTGGATTGTGCGCATGCATACACAAAGACACCCCACCCGACCCCACTCCGACATCCAATACAGTTTTTGCGGCCGTTGGCGCAAATGCCGCCAACCATACCGCATCAGAGGTAGGATTATATGTGCCACGACGCATCCGAACACGTCCGCCCAGCAATGTAAAAAATTCTTGTTTTATTGACATACGCATATATAATAAAACATCAAAACAAAAAGGCAAGTTTATGTTGAACGATACTTTAATAGTCCAAAGTGCAATCAGCGCATTTAATAATGCCGCTTTGGGAACGCCCGCATTTTTATGGTGGGGGGTGTTGGCTGTGCCGCTGTTTATGGTTATATATTGGTTTGCACCACAAATTCGTCAACGCTTGCAATGGAATAGCGACAACCTGACTTCTAAGTCCGCACTGTGGATTTCGGGATTGACCGGCGCATGGATAGTGTTAATGGGTGGAAACTATGCCGTATTGCGCGATAACGCATCTGTTTTGTCCGAAGTTATCGCAACGGTTGTGTTTTTGGCCGCACTGATGATTTCTTCGCATACCAGAACATGTAAATTACCGCGTATGCGTTGGCAACAGTGGTGCTTTGTCGCAATTGTTTTAACTTTGGTTGGCATGTCCGACACACACGTATGGTGGGGACCATTGCTACAAATCGGCGCATTAATGTTGGGATTTGCATTGGGACGCGTCGCAAAGGCCAATATGCGACCCGTGGCGGGAACACTGTTGATTACCACTGTGACATCTGTGGTAATATTAATGCAGCCGGAATTCTTTCGTTTTGGACAATTGGGACAATTAAGCGCCACACACTTAATCGCGATGCTGATATTCGGCGTCGCCGTGGCAATGACGGTCGCGTTGACCAATTTCCGTCCGAAACATACAATCAAAAACAGTATTTATATCAAAATCAAATGGATGATGCGCGTTATATGCGCATTGGGAATCGCGTTGTTTTTGTTAACCGAAGCCATACCGGTTTATCTGGGGACTATGTGTGCAGTTATGATTTCTGTTATATTGTCAATATTGCACGCACAAACAATTCACAAAGATACAGCACAAAAAATCTGGGCAATTGCAATGGGCGCATTCGGCATCATAACCGTTATGCCCGCCGTTACCGCAATCGCAATTTTAATGTGGACCGCCACAGACAAATCTGGATTTAAGGCAGATTTACGCCAGTTGTTATAATTTGTTATATTTCTTGAATACCATTTTTGTGCGCTATGATATATCATGCACAGCGTCAATAATGTAAAAAAGCGAGAAATATTATGGCTGTACATCCAACTGCAATTATTCATGAAGGCGCAAAATTGGGCGCAGATTGTAAAATTGGCCCATATTGTATAATTGGTCCGAACGTCGTTCTGGGCGACCGCGTGGAATTGGTTTCACACGTTGTTATCGACGGAAAAACATCCATTGGCGACGATTCAATTGTTTACCCTTTTGCCGTTTTGGGCGTTATGAGCCAAGATTTAAAATGGCAAGATGAAGCCAGCATGACAGGTTTACGTATTGGTAAACGTTGCAGAATTCGTGAATATGCAACAATCCATTCCGGTACACCGGCATCAGATGGCACAGTTATTGGTGACGATTGTCAAATTATGGTTAATGCACACGTTGGCCACGACTGTAAAGTTGGAAACAGTGTCGTTATGTCAAACTTGGTCCAAGTGGCGGGTCACGTCGAGATAGAGGACTTTGCCATTTTATCCGGCGGTACAATGGTATTGCAATTTGCACGCATTGGGCGCAACGCATTTATCGGCGGTATGTCGGGCGTTGGAAACGATGTTTTGCCATACGCTATTTATGATGGCGGTCGTGCCGTTTACAGAACTATTAACCGTGTTGGTTTGATGCGCCACGGATTTACAAATGAAGACATGCACGCAATTCATTCGGTTTATGCGGCGGTTTTCCGTGGTGGCGAAGGTACTGTGTCGGAACGCTTGGCAAAAATACGCAAAGAAGTAAAGAACAATAAATACGCGATGGACGCAATTGACTTTATTGAAAATCGTTCAAAACGCGGAATTGGCACATCTAAAAATGCAGAATAACCACAAAAAAGTATTCATTATCGCCGGCGAAGTATCTGGTGATGTGTTGGGCGGTTGTATTATGCAACAAATGCCCGACGTCCACTTTGTGGGCATCGGTGGCGAAAATATGCAAAACGCCGGATTAAAATCTATTTTTCCGATGTCTGATTTGGCAGTTATGGGTATAATAGAGGTTTTGGCACACGCGCGCACTTTGACACAACGCATAAACCAAACCGTCAATCAGATAATATCCGAAAAACCGGACGTCGTACTGACGATTGATGCCCCCGGGTTTGCCAAAAGTGTTATTAAAAAGTTGCGCAAAACCCCAATGGGCCAAGAATTAATTAAAAACGGTCTGCGTTTCCATCATGTTGTTGCGCCACAGGTTTGGGCGTGGCGTGCAGGACGCGCAAAAAAATATGCGGAAACATTTGACAAATTATATGCGTTTTTTGAATTTGAAGTGCCCTATTTCACCCAACATGGCTTGGATACAGTTGCGGTTGGACACCCCATTGCAAATGCATTAGTTGGCAAAAAACGCAAAAAGAATTCATCAGACAAAATCATAACTTTAATCCCCGGCAGCAGAATGTCCGAGGTTAAACGTCTGTTACCATTAATGCGTGACGTAATGGATATGCTGTGCCGCAATGGATATACCGGATATAAATTTGTTATTCCAGTTGTAGAAACCACGGCAAACTATATTCAAAACGAAATCAAAAACTGGCGCTATAAACCTGAATTGGTACCGGCACGTGACAGATATGATTTGTTTGAAAAAACATATATTGCTATTGCCGCCAGTGGTACAGTTTCTGCGGAATTGGCCATGTTGCACGTACCTGCGATTATCGTATATAAAATGAATCCGATAACCACATGGATTGGCAAACAAATCATTCGCGTAAACTGGGTTTCTTTGGTGAACATTTTATTAAACCGCAGTGTTTATCCGGAAATTTTGGGTGGCGACGCAACCGCAGAGAACATATTGAACGCGTTTCAGCAATTAACCATTCCATCAAACCGCGATAAAATGATTACGGATTTGTGCGCGGCCGACAAACTGTGGTTGCCACACCAAGAAGATGCGGCGAAAATAATCGCACAACACGTTAATCAATAATTACAATTAAAAAAAACCGCCGTTGTGGCGGTTTTTTTATATCTTAACGACTGACACAATGTCCGTACGCTTGGGCGACGGCCGACATTTCGCCATCGGACAATTCGGCCACCGGTATCAGATAGCAGCGCGCACTGTCTTTGACGACAAATACTTTGGTGCCACGGATATATGCCTGATGCATATCATCCATTTGTGATGACGTCCACCAATCATTCTGAACCAATGGCAGATTTGAAAATACCGCCGTTAACGCCAGATACGCATCGTTATATGTGTACAATTCAACACGCGATGTAACTTCGGTCCAAATTGGATGGTTTGCATATGGGTTTTGAACCTGTTGGTTTTGGGTTACATCTTGGCCAGTCAAAGCCAATGACGCAACCGCACGTATGGCCTGTAAACCATCGTTATTACCCGATGTACGCGCAGGCAAATTCAATTGAAAATTATCGCCACACGCCAAATTCATACGATTAACATAACTGGTCAATACTGAATCAACCGCGGCCTGCCAATCGGAACCTTTTTTGTTCATATCCAACGTTACGATTTTTTCGGCCCAACCCCAAATATTGGCGCCCATATTACCCGCATTGGCAAAGCGAGAAACCATTTCTGCATCACCACCCGGAACCCCAGATCCACAGGCATCTGTTAATTGGGTGGTTAACATACTGGCCGTTTCGTTGCCATACGACAAAGCAATCGCGTGACACGCCATGGCGGCTTCCAATTCTTGCCGGCGTTTGATACATAAATCAGAGTGCGACTTTGATAATTCATTTGCCATATTCGCCATAGACAGATACGACATTAATTCTTGTTGGACATATGGTGGACACAGACGCGCAGCAGTATTCATACCGCCCGTACCATTAATAGTGTTTGCGCCATATTGCGGCAATAATATATCCATATCACGCTGCAAGCATAACAAAGCATAGTTATATAATTCGCTTTCCGTTGCGTACATGCATTTGGAATCGCGTTGACCGGGGACGACAATCGTATCGCCACAATAATCGGCCAAGCAATTAAAAATCTTTTGACGGCATGCGGTATCTACATCCGGTTGGGTTACCATGAAATATGTATTACGCTGATTCTGTTTATATGCATTTGTTGCACCGGCGTTTCCACGCAATTGCGTTGACGTACCGGTATTCACACCGGTTGTTGGCACGTTCATACCACGTGCGGCATCCGCAACACCAACAGAACCCGCAGACACAGCATTTGCAGCATTCCCCAGCAAACATGCGCCAACCACACCAAAAACACACAGAAAAATCTTCATTTTCCCCCTCCAATTTGCATTGATTATATCATACGTGGCACAAAAACGCAAACAATCATTTGCTTTATATTTTATAAAATGTTATTATTCGTTCGCTATGATTATAACAAATGAATTTTTAACACAAATCCAAGACGACATTAATGCCGTCAGGGGGTTTCTTTGACCCCGAAAACCTGCAAAAACAAATAGACGAATTAAACGTACAGATTGACAATCCAAACCTGTGGGACAACCCCGATGCAGCGCGCGTCGTGTTACAGAAAAAGGCAGGATTGGAACGTTCTTTGAACGAAATTCGCGAAATGGAGTCCGAATACAGCAATTTGATTGATTTGTACGATTTGGCGCCGGATGACGCAGACGTTATTAATGCAATTGAAAAATTGGCCGATACCGCACATCGCGCAAAGTTTATTACCCTGTTTCGTGAACCGGCGGACAAAGATGGTGCGTTCTTGTTTATCCAAGCCGGCGCCGGCGGAACCGAAGCGCAAGATTGGGCACAAATGCTGTCCCGCATGTATTCGCGGTGGGCAGAACGCCATGGATTTTCATGCGAAGTCATCGAAGAACACGAAGGTGACACAGCCGGAATTAAAAACATCACATATCGCATATCGGGTGATCGCGCATATGGATGGTTAAAAAACGAGATTGGCGTACACAGATTGGTGCGCATATCACCTTTTAACGCGAACGGAAAACGTCAGACCAGTTTTGCATCCGTTGATGTATGGCCCGACATTGATGATACCATTGAAATTGAAATTAATGATAAAGACCTGAGGGTTGATACATATCGCGCATCGGGGGCCGGCGGACAACACGTTAACAAAACAGACAGCGCGGTCCGCTTAACACACATACCGACCGGCGTTGTTGTTACGTGTCAAAATGAACGCAGCCAAATTCAAAACCGTGAAATGGCCATGAAAATGTTGCGCAGTAAATTGTATGAATTAGAAATGCAAAAACGTGCCGAAGCAGAAGACGCCGCCAAGGCCGCACAAAAAAAGATTGAATGGGGCAGTCAAATCAGAAACTATGTTTTATACCCATACCAATTGGTCAAAGACGTACGCACCGGCGTTGAAAAAACAGATTCCGACGCAGTGTTGGATGGGGATTTGGATGATTTTATGTTGGCGTTATTACAACGGGGATAAACCACTTGCATTTTATCTGTATAAAATGATATAATTTATCGGAAGAGGATGGAAAAACATGAAAAAATTACACAAGATTTTATACTCTTTATTTGGATTTTTTGTATGCGGTTTTGGACACACAGGCGTACGTGCAGACACAATGTGTGGAAAATTCGAACACGGTACTGAATTTACAAAATTAAAGGCCATAAATGGGTGGACGTATTATTTGTATGAAGGCGAGCGCCCCGCAAACGTCAACAGTACTTTGGGCGTATGCGTAAACAACCAATGCATCACTGTTTCCAGCGATAACTTTTCCGCAGGTTGCGTAGAATACTCCTCCGTCTGGGCGTTGAGTTTGTATGAAGCGACGGCGATACAAAGCACATTTGGCTGCACAAGTGGCGAAGCGTATACTGCAAGCGGCTGTATCGCGGATTCAGAATGCAACACCACAGGTTATAGCGCATGCCAATCATCCCTATACCACAAAACAGGTTGCTCGGCGGGCTGTGCAGCAGGTTTCTTCTATGATTCTGACGCATTGGCATGCACGCAATGTCCAACATATAAAATCGCGACTACAGGAAAAGATGGCACTGTTATGGAAGCATATGCGAGTGGTTCAACGGCGTCATGCAACACGACTAAGAACGCAACAATAAACAAATGTTATGCATCAGATGTAACAAATGGTCGCACCCAAGAAGGCCACAGTTACACAATAACAAATGGCGAATGTTATTATGGGAATTACTGATAAACACATAAAAAAAACTTGATTCACAACCGGCATAGGTGATATTATATTGGCGACGCATATCGATATTATATAAAAACACATAGCGCACGTCGTTTGTGCCAACAGCAATTTATAAACAGAGGGAACAACATGAAACGCATTCACAAAATTCTATATTCATTATTTGGGTTCTTTATATGTGGTTTGGGACATAATTCGTCATACGCAGCATCCGTTACGGGAAGCGCAAAAGGATATAGAGTAACCCCACATAGCAGCGGTACACTGAGTACAGGATTTGCATTTTTTTGTTGTAATGTAGCGGCGGGCAAAACATGTGCAACTGACGCTTCGACTTCCACATGTTCGAACAACGGTTGTAACACGGTGGATGGTTTTGGTGCATACGACAGCGCAACCGTTTCATACACTGCTGTTTGGGGATTAAATTTATATGGTTGCACCGTTGACAACCAAGGTTGCGATGGTGGCAGCCGCGGATATACCGGCAGCGCATGCGTCGACTGTGACACAGGCGCCCTGTCGGGATGCAGCACGGGCAGGATACACAAATATAAATGTGCATCGGCATGTTCTAGTGGATTTTATTTTAGTTCTGCACACCAAATGTGCGCCCCTTGCCCAAAGTATGTGAACGCCAGTGGCACAAACACAAATGCATCCTCGCCAACATGCAACTCATCTGGCGCTGCAACAATTACAAAATGCTATATACCAAAGAACGCCACAGCACAAGACGATTCTGGTTATTTCCAAGTTGTGAATTCAAATTGTCTGTACCAGAGTTAACAATATAAAACAGTGAAACAATATGCCAAGAATTTCGATTATTATCCCAAATAAAAATTACGAACGTTTTTTACGTGACGCTTTGGATTCTGTTAAACACCAGACGTTTCGGGATTGGGAATGTATTATTGTTGACGATGCCAGTGTAGATAACTCTTGCGATGTAATTCAAGAATATGTTGATTCCGACAAACGTTTCAAATTAATCAAAATGAAAGAACACGCCGGAATTTCGGCCGTGCGCAACGCCGGATTGGATGCCGCGACGGGTGAATACGTCGCATTTTTGGACGCCGATGACGCATATGCACAGAACGCATTGGAAACACTGTATGTAACCGCAAAAATGACCGGCGCAGATATCGTTAATGGCTTTGCGCAGAATGTTGACGAAAGTTTTAGTTTTTATCCATCCGAAAGCGCCACGTTTGTACCGTGCGGTTTTTCAACCTATAATCAGCATGGATTGTATTTGGCGCATGGCGTACCAAACCAACAGTGGTTCTGGCTGTGGCGTCGCCTGTATAAGCGCAGTGTTATTGGCGATGTACGATTTGACCCCAGATTAAGCAACATTGGCGAAGATATTGGCTTTACGTTGAATTTAACATATCGTGCCAGATTAATGGCCGAAGCCCCTGTTGTTGTCGTGTATCATCGCCTGCATTTTAACAGTGTTTCAAAACGCACCAATTGCGTGGATTGTATGTCATATCTGTACACGGTTTTAGAAATCGCAAATTCTTTGATACCGTACTATGAACCCCAATTTTGGGTCGCGTTCTATAATATGATTACCGATTATATCGTTCGCGAATGCGTCATCAAACCACGCGCTCTGAAAGTCCATTTGGATTTAGGGCGCCAAACAATGATTAAGTGCGCACAAATTATGCCACGACATTATTTGTCACGCAAAAAACGATTTATGTTTTGGTATCTGTCAAGGTTAAAACATGCACAAGATTAATTTACTGTTCTCTTTTGATAATAAATTTTGGAAATACGCCGCCGTTTCCATTATATCTGTGTTGAATAATAAAAATCCTGATACCGCAATCGATGTATATTGCATGGTACCAAAGGGAACCAGTTGGCGCGCACACAGAAAAATAAAAAAACACATACACCGTTTTAAGGATTGTAATCTGATTTGGCGCGAAATTGCACCGTCTGAAAACCCATTTCAATCATGGGAATTCAAAAAATGGAGTCCCGTAATCTTCTATCGATTGTTTGCACACAAAATATTTCCACATTTGGATCGGATTTTGTATATGGATTCGGATACTTTAACACGTGGCGATTTATGGGAAGTATACAATACAGATATGGGCGACAATGTTATGGCGGCCGTTCAAGATTTGGCTTTGGTGGATGAACCAAACAATTTTATGGGGCAATATGTACGCAATTTTACAGAAATGCATATCCCAAATGGTCTGTATATAAATTCAGGGGTATTGTTAATCAATACGAAAAAAACCGCCGAGTTAGATGATTTGGCAAAACCTTTGGGCCCGATTGACTTTTCATGCCCCGACCAAGATTTAATTAATATGAAATTGGCAGGTCGCATCTTTAGATTGTCGTTAAAATACAATTTCTCGTTCGCAGAAACCTTTCCAAAACATTACGACCAAAATGACATAGAAGACGCGAAAAAAAACTATGTTATCTATCATTTTTACACCCGTAAGCCATTCTTGTTAAAATATGAAAATCGTGATGTTTTTGAATTTTTTGAAAAACACGTCAATATGCTGGGGTGGACATCCACCGATTTGATGAAACACGAAACAAAATTCTTGAAGAAAAAAACACATATCCCGGGGTTGACAATCGACGGAATCAAACTAAAAATATTGGGGATAACCGTTATGCGGTTGGCATAGCACAACAAAAAGATTTGTATATGGACGTCGATAAAAAAATACAATATGAACACGCCATCAAAGCGCGTGTGCATGGTGCGACCAATATTCGTGAACCACAAAATACGGGCAGTCAACGCAACCTGTTGATAGCCGATGTGAAAATGGACACAATGGCATTTAAGTTCAATGAATATGATATCGTACAAAAAAATACCGCCGTATCACACATATATAACACACGCGGCATAACCGTTCCGCAATTGACAATCGGACAATTTCAAAATCTTTGGTTCGAACAATACTCGGTATTGGGTGGGGTTACTTTGGCACAAGCAATCAAGGAAGGCATTGGCGCACAGCAAATCCAAAATATTTATGAAAATATTATGACTTTGTTCGAGAAAATGGATCGCGTTTACCCCAGTGCTTTAACCCCAAACCCAATGAACCAAGTACACAACATTGGCGCACATTATGTACGCCATACAATCTGCAAACCGGCCGGTTGGGTCGTTAAACAGGTATTAAAATCCGTAAATCGCGGGCCGAATTGCGATATTGCCGTTTACCATTCGGGCATAACACCAAAGAATACAATTGTAACAAATGACGGTAAATTGGTCGGATTCGTTGATTTAGACGAAGCATGTATATGTAATCGCAACTATGCATTTGCTATGATGGCGGCAAAATACCAAGAAATCGGATTTAATCATACGGATTTAATCAAACTGTACGAAAGTATTGGACGCGGCAAAATCAATCGCGAGATGGTACGAAAACTGGTTAACGCTTCGACCGCAATTAAGCGCACAATGTGGAAAATCCAACAGTTAAAGCAAAAATCTAAATAATCTTGCTTTTTAATGCGCGTGGGCATATAATTACCGATGTTTGCACCCATGGCCTAACTGGATATGGCGCGTCCCTCCGAAGGACGAGGTTACAGGTTCGAATCCTGTTGGGTGCGCCAAAATTAACGCGCATAATCGTAAAAATAACATGTATCTCTATGACATTATCATTATTGGCGCAGGCGCGGCAGGTTTGTCCGCCGCAGGTGCGGCCGTCGCACAAAATAAACGTGTTTTAATTTTGGAAATGGGCGACACCGTTGCACGCAAAGTTACCGCATCCGGTGGCGGACGATGCAATATCACCAATGCCGCAGTTGCCGCGGACAGATATTTTGGCACGAACCCGAACTTTGTGCGCAGCGCAATTGCGCGGGTACCATACACCGATATATTAAAGTGGGCAAACGCCCATAAAATTAATTTGGTCGAAAAGACCGCCGGCAGATACTTTTGTGAAAATGGCGCAAAATTGGTCACAGACGCTTTAATTGCCGACACGTGTGGTGCAGATATAAAAACACGACAAAACGTTATAGAAGTCCAAAAAAACGACGATAACTTTGCCGTTAAAACTACAGATGGCCTGTTTTATGCAAAATCAGTTATTGTCGCAACGGGCGGTACATCTTTTGCCACACTGGGCGTATCAGAAATCGGGTACAAAATTGCAAAACAGTTTGGACATAAAATTATACCTGTGCGCCCCGCCCTGTGCGCAATTAAAACCACAGTTATACCGACCGATTTGGCAGGTATCGCAATGCCAGTAAAAATCACCATCGGCAAGCGTACAATTTATGACGATTTGTTATTCACACACTTTGGAATTGGTGGTCCCGCCGCATACAGAACGTCTTTGTTCGATATGCCCAACGGTATAACAATCGATTTTGCGCCAAACCACAATGTCGCAGAAGTGTTAAAACAAGCAAAGCATACATCTGGGCGCAAAAATATCGTAACAATATTATCCGAATATATGCCCGCACGTGTCGCAAGATGGCTGGGCGGTGCAGATACGCGAAATATCGCCGATATAAAAGACAGCGAAATTTTATCCATATCAAACAGGATTCAAAACTTTCATATCTGTGCCGACAATATAAAACTGCACGGTTTGGCCGCGGCCGAGGTTGTTCGTGGCGGTGTGTCGGTTGACGAAATATCTTCTAAAACAATGGAATCAAAATTATGCCGTGGTCTGTTTTTTGCGGGCGAAGTGTTGGATGTCGCCGGAGATTTAGGCGGCTTTAACCTGCATTGGGCATGGGCCAGTGGACGTACGGCCGGCACATACGCATAACGGAATAGATACCTGTCACACTTTAAATAAAATCATTGTATCATATAAGCATAACAAGAGAGATACAATGAGCACACATTTAGATTCTTATAAAACTTGGACCCCAAAACAAGACCCACACGGCATTGTTCAAATCATCACAAACAACCACAACAATGATTATGAAGAATTCGCGGGATTATTGACCGACAATGGATACATTGTTGTATGCGCACCAGATATGCCGCCAATATTAAAACACAACCAACAATTGCCTGTGTTTTTGATACGACATGATGACGGACGTAAACCTTGGCCAAACACAGATAAATACACCGCGTGTGTTGCCATAAAAAAACAACCGGAACACAAAAACCCATTGGCAAAAATGTGGGACTTCTTGAAAGTTGGCGCGTATGATTGCCCGCGCCCAGACAAGCCCTGTTTGGTTATCAGCAATGGCGCAGACATTTTCAAAATCGCAACCAGTGCATCGCGGTCACTGTATCAGAACTTTAAGGATTACAATATAAATCATTTGACTGTTGTTGTATATCCGTACGCCAATAACGACATGATGCAGGATGAAAATTGGCCAAATGCACAACACGAAATTTTGAGATTCGTAAACAGAATGCGCACAATATAAAAACCGCCGTATGGCGGTTTTTTTCATTATTATTCTTCTTCAACCAACATCATGGCTTTACCATCTTCGACAATTAAATCAGGTTCGGCCGTGGTTGGTTTTCCGTTTGTCCAAACATAATACGAATATTGTGTTTTCGGATCGGCTTGGATTTCAATAACGTGTTTTTTCGTTTCCAATGTCAAATCATTGCCGTTTGGGGTATCCATACGAATAATTGAACATTCCGGCCCAACACAACGGTACAATTCGTCCGCAGGCGCAGAAACACCATCGTTGGCAGACCGACAACCCGCCAGTGCCGCCATAATTACCATCAAAGGTATAATCTTTTGCTTCATGTTTCGTATTATATCATATTTTTGGTTTATCAACAAACTATTTTTTATACCCCCCGCCCTAACATGCGAACAACCGCCATACGCAGAAAATTAAACGGTATTATCAAAATCGCAATGCCAAATATAATCAGCCATTGATGTAATCCCAATGGTTCTAACTGTAATACCGCGCCACCAAATTGGGTTGCCAATACTGTACCAAACATAATACCAAACGCAACGATGACAAATGTTAAATTCCCCATCAGGCCACGGAATATATTATAGCCCGCAGAACGTATTACAAATCCGCCAAACACCGACGCAATTATCAATAACGCAAAGTTTGCAGACATGCGCGCCCCGTAATCCGCAAACATATCGGATATAGGCGGCAAGAACGACAATCCAAACAGCAACAGGCACCCAAAAGTATTGTACACTATGTAATTGACCGTGGCACGTGACAACAATGGCGCACGCTTACCCAACACCGGTTCAGACATATATTCTGGGCGCGCAGGTTCACCACCAAACGCCAATGAATTCAAACTGTCCATAACGATATTAATCAACAAAATTTGGACGGCACAAAACGCATCCAAGCCGGTTAAAATCGGCATTAACATACTTAATATTACCAACGTAAAGTTTATCGGCAATTGAAAGCGCAAAAAGTTCGTCACATTATGCATAAATGTGCGCCCCAATAAAATACTGTTGGCGACCGAGATAAAGTTATTGTCAGTTATGATTATATCACTGGCCGATTTACATACATCGGTACTGTTACCCATGGCAAAACCGACGTCTGCGCGCTTTAATGCCGGCGCATCATTTGTGCCATCGCCACACATACCAATACACAAATCTAAACTTTGCGCCAATTTTACAACACGCAATTTTGTTTCCGGTGTCGCACGCGCAATTACACGAATATGTGGCAATTTACGCAACGCAACCGCATCAGATAATGCATCAAATTCCGATGCGGTTAACGCGATATCTTTTTGCGACGACACAATGCCACATTCACGCGCAATAGCACGCGCTGTATCCAAAATATCGCCCGTTATCATCATTACACCAACACCCGATTGACGCAGACGACCAACAACACCCGAAACCCCCGGTCGAATTTCATCACGCATTGAAACCAATGACAACAAAACAATATCATCCGGCAACACGTCGCCCACAACCGCGCCATCTGCATAGCCCATCGCCACCATACGCATAGAACGCGACATACATTCGTGCATCAAATCCGCGATTTTGGTATGATTAACGCGATGCAAACGACCGTCCGCCCCCAAATAGTTATGCACGCGGGACAATATAACTTCGGGCGCGCCGGTTATATATGTACGCACACCGTCGGATTCAGACACAGATACAGACGAGAATTTTTTCGCACTGTCAAACACAGAACGGTTTACAATGCGTAACTTGGCACGCGCAGAATCTGTATTGCCACGAATGTCCGATGCGGCAAATATGGCACGTTCGGTTGTTGTGCCACCAATTACCACACCCGATTTATCGCGTGTCGCAGGATTGTTCGCCAAAATACCGGCACGTATCACGTCATGCAAAGCATCGGTGCCCACAAAGCCGATTTCGTGGCCGGCACCATCATAGTTTGCTTCGACCATCAAATTACCAAAGGTTAAAGTGCCGGTTTTATCGGTGCACAGTAATTGAATATTTCCGGCTTCGGGGATTTTGTTAGGATTTTTGGCCAAAATATTATTCTTTATCATTGTACGAACATTTTGCCCCGTAATCAGGCCGATGATAAACGGCAGCCCTTCGGGAACAGCGGCAACAAATATAGTCAAACCAACCGTCAAAGCATTTAACACAATGTACAATAATTCTGCGCCACCGGATATATCTGTGTTCGCCAAATGAACCAAAGTCATAATCACACAGATAATCGCAGAACAGATTAAGCCGACGCGACTGATTTGGCCGGCCAAATTATCCAATTGAATCTGCAACGTTGTCTTTAATTCGGTAATATCGGTCAAAGTTGACATTATTTTCGCATTTTCCGTTGCCATACCAACACGCGTTACCAACATATGCGCAGTACCACTTTGCACCAGTGTACCGGAAAAGACACTGTTTTTATCCGTATAATCATCGGCGGTTATTGCTTTGTCCGGATTGTATTTGTATCCACGTACGGGCGATTTATCGCATTCATCGGATTCACCGTTCAAAATCGAATTATCCACAGATATATTGCCCGAAATGACATAACCGTCCGCCGGCACTGTTTCACCGGCCGCCAAAACAACCGTGTCGCCAACAACCAACTCGGTCGCATCAACACGTGTCACACGGCCATTACGCAAAACATTTGAATAAACAATTGATGCACGACGACGTAATTCCAAAGTGTTTTTTTGGCTGCGCAGACGGGTTACAACACTGATTATCGACACAACAACCAAAACAACCGCGATTCCAATTGGTTCATAAACACTGCCATATCCGAACGACGCCAAGACGCCAAACATAATCATCATAGACAGCAAAATTAAATTTAATTTATCGCGGAACACATCGCCCAAAAAAGACAGCCATGTGCGTGGCTGGGCCATTGGGATGATATTTGCACCGTATTTTTGACGCGATGCCAAAACCTGAGAATTATTCAAACCTTTCATATTCATATTTTCCCCCAATAATAAAAACTCTGTCACAGTGTACAGAGTTTTAGCAAACCAATGCAAGTGGATATTTTACAATTTTACGCCGTATTTGCCACGGTTTATGGGACGATAGGACAAGGCCTCGGCCAAATCGGACATTTCAATCACATCGGATGCGCGCAGGTCTGCGATTGTGCGTGCCAAACGACGAATACGATTGTATCCACGGGCAGACAACCCCATCTTTTCCGCGGCCGCGTTCAAAAATGACATCAATTCATCCGACATAGATGCATGACGTTCTAAATCTGCGCCATCCAAATGTGCATTAACCATACCTTGACGGGCAATCTGTTTCGCACGCGCGGCAACGACACGGGCGCGGATTTCGGCACTGGTTTCACGCGGTGCGGTATCTGTTGTCATTTCCCATGGATTTACGGCATCTACATCAACATGCAAATCAATTCTGTCCAATAATGGGCCGGAAATCTTGTTCTGATACGCTTCGGCACAACGTGGCGCGCGCGTACAAGACAACGCCGCATTGCCCAAATGGCCACACGGACACGGGTTCATGGCCGCAATCAATTGAAACCGCGCAGGATATGTCGCATTGCGACGGGCGCGTGATATTAATATGCGTCCGGACTCCATTGGTTGACGCAATATTTCCAAAGTCGCACGATTGAATTCCGGCAACTCGTCCAAAAACAGCACCCCATTATGCGCCAACGATATTTCGCCAGGGCGCGCATCCGAACCACCGCCCGCCAAGGCCACAGGACTGGACGTGTGATGAACACTGCGAAATGGGCGGTTTGACATCAAAGAGTGATTGGTCAACTGGCCCGCTATGGAATATATTATAGATGTTTCTAAAATCTCGGTCGCGGTCATTTCCGGCATAATTGTTGGCAGACGTGACGCCAACATTGTCTTGCCCGATCCCGGGGGACCAACCATCAATATCGCATGACCGCCCGCAGCCGCAATTTCCAGCGCACGCTTTGCCGCCGCTTGGCCATGCACATCGGCCATATCCAAAGTGGTTGCAGATGTCGTATCCGGCGATGTTAATTCGGGTGTTGGCAATTCTTGCATACCCGCGAAATGATTTATTAATTGCAGCACATGATATGGCGCCAAAATATTTTCGTGGCCGGCCCATCGGGCTTCGGCACCTTGGTCGCCGGGGCATATGATACCCAAATCGTGCGAATTGGCCCAAACACTGGCCGGTAAAACCGCATCGGTTTTTACAATCGTGCCGTTTAAGCCAACTTCGCCCAAAATAACATATTGTTCCAATTTATCTTCGGGCAAAACACCAATTGCACACAAAATCCCACACAATATAGGCAAATCAAAATGAGAGCCACTTTTTTCAACGTCGGCCGGTGACAAATTCACCGTTAAACGTTTTGGTGGTAATTGTAAATTTAATGCGGATAACACATTGCGAATACGTTCCGCGGATTCTTTGACCGCCCTGTCCGCCAAACCGATGATATTAAACTCTGGCTTTGACAGACCCGTTGATAATTGAACTTGGACATCAATCGGTGTCGCATCCATGCCATTAAAGATTATTGATTTTAACGATATCATATGTGCATATTATATCTTGAATTAAAATTGCGCAAGTTATAATATACGGAAAAACAAAAAGGATTTACTATGCCCGCAAAAAGCAAAAATGTCGCGCGAGAATGGTTTAACACTATATTCTATGGCGCACTTATCGCAATCGTGTTTCGCAGTTTCTTGTTAGAACCATTTAATATTCCGTCTGGTTCTATGATACCAACACTGCATATTGGCGACCATATCTTTGTAGAAAAGTGGGCATATGGGTATTCCAGATACTCTTTCCCATTTGGTTCTTGGAAAATGTGGGATGGGCGCTTCTGGTCCACAGAACCAGAGGTGGGCGACGTTGTTGTATTCCGTAATCCCGTCAATGAATCACAAGATTTTGTTAAACGCTTAATCGGTAAAGCCGGTGATAAAATCCAAATGAAAAATGGTCGATTGTATATAAACGATGCCGAAGTTGTCCGCGAAAATCCACGTCCATACGTGTTTGCGACACTGCCAAAATCTATGCGCAGCGTTGGATACTATAAAGACAATATGTCTATCAAAGGCAACAAGATTTGGGTCGATAATGAACCGGCACCATATGATTATACGATTGAATACAGACCTGATGATTTCTGCAATACTTATCACGGTATGTGTGGCGTATTTCACGCAACAGAATATACCGAAGTTTTACCAAATGGCGTAAAACATGATATTATTGAAATGACCGATGACGCGCACTTTGATAATACCGCAGAATTTGTTGTGCCGGAAAATCATTTCTTCTTTATGGGCGACAATCGTGACAACAGTGGCGACAGCCGTGGTGATGTTGGTTTCGTCCCACGCGACAATGTATTGGGCAAAGTGTGGTTTGTGTGGTATTCACATAATTACTATGCACCTTTGTTGGCCGTGTGGTCGTGGGGCAATAAAATCAGATGGGACAGATTTGGTATGGGAATAAATTAAAATGATTAAGTTAGATTATAAATTCAAAAATCCAGAACTGATGCAATTGGCCATGATACAAAGTGGCGCAAATGCCGCGCACAATAACGAACGCTTGGAATTTATTGGCGACCGCGTATTGGGGTTAAGTGTGGCAGATTTGCTGTACCAAATGTATCCCAATGAAAACGAAGGCGAATTAGCGCGCAGGCACGCAATGTTGGTATCAACAGAAACGTTGGCGCGCACGGCCCGTGCAATTGGTGTTGACACCCAAATAAAACACGGTCACATGACCGCAGGACGCGTTCAGCATATATTGGCAGACGCAATGGAGGCATTATTGGGTGCAATCTATTTGGACGGTGGGTTTGATGCGGCACGCGATATTATTGTTCCTGTTTGGCGCGAATTGGCCGCGGCAGATATCGTTGCTCCAAAAGACCCAAAAACAAAATTACAGGAATTGGTTCAACAGATGGATTCAGGCAACCTGCCCCAGTATGAATTTCTGGAATCAACGGGCGCATCACACAGTCCGGTTTTCACCGTACGCGTATCCGCAATGGGACGCACCGCGACAGGCACAGGATCTTCCAAAAAAGGCGCCAGTATTGATGCCGCAGAAAAACTGTTGAAAATCCTTGCAATTTAACTTGGCGAAGGTTACAATCGATACACAAATAAACATAAGGAAAAAAAATGTTCTCGATTTTATTGGTTTTATTAACAATCGTTGCAGTTATGATGATTGGTTTGATTTTGTTACAAAAATCAGAAGGTTCGGGCATGTCGGGTTCGTCGGCGGCATCTATGTTTGGTGGCGCATTGACGGGGGCGGCGGCCGGAAACTTTTTGACACGCGCAACAGCATGGTTGGCCACAATATTCTTTATTCTGTGTGCCGCTTTGGCGTTGGTGTCATCCAAAACCCAGATTGCAAATCAACAAAGCAGTTTACGTCAAGAAATTGTTCATCAAGAAAACGCAGAAAATGTCGCGCCGGTTGAAACAACAACAGAAACGCCGACAGAAACACCAGAATCTGCAGAATAAAAAAAATCCCCAAATTGGGGATTTTTTATTTGCGTTTTGCTTTCTTGACGGGTGCTTTTTTAACCGGCACAGATTTTTTAGCAGATTCTAATTTGTATTCTTTGTACAATGCAACACCGCATGTGTACACCAACAAACCAGATACAGCCGTAATCAAGCCCGCAATCAAATGACCTTCGGATGCGATTAAGAACACAACCAAAGCAATCGCCATAACAATCGTATAGCCCAAATTTTTGGCAAATACGTTTAATAATTTTTCAAACATTATATCTCTCCATTTTACGTTGGACGGTCGTATTGTATCATATTTCACAATAAAAAACAACCGCAGATAAACCGCGGTTGAATTTTGAACATACAAAAACACGTATTAAAATATCAGATGCCCACCGATACGCGCCGTCTTTGGCAATGGACCAAATGATGAACGTGGACTGACATAAATATTACCGGTGACGGTAAATTGGCCACAAAACTGTAATAACCCCATATCACGCAAGAACAAATGTCCTTCGATACGAACATTGCATGGTAATGTAAATTTATTCATATTCTGTAAATATAAATTACCTTGGACAACAGTGTTTTCTTTTAATACAACACCCGCCGTGCGGCCATCGATAACCGTATTGCCCAAGACCTGATTTTTATGACACGCGATTGGGCGGGTTGCAATACGAACGGCCGTTGGGTTGTTTTTAACAACATTTATTGAATTAACACGATGTTCGGATGTACCCGATTGTTTTGCCAACGGTAACGTCACAGGCGAATTACGTTCGGATATGGTAACTTGGGGGGCAGATGGTTCGGACACAATAACCACAGGTTTACGATAGCACCCACAAACATCCAATATCAACATTGTAAACAATACGATTATCGCAACCAATAATGTGACATTTACCATACCAATCAGATTCACACCGCATATCCACGCCCAAAACCAACGCAAAGCACGACCAATCATGCGAAATGGCCAAGAAATTACACGACACACACGTTGCCAGAATTTTTTTAAGGATTTTGTTTTTTTATTTTTTCTCCCCGACTTATCGCCCCCCTGCGATTTAGCAGCGTTTGTCGCCGCCTGTTTCTTGTCCGTCATAATATTACCTTTTATTAGAAACGTCAGGTGTTATGTCCTAAAAATACTCTTTGTCAATCCATTTGTCAAGAAATTTGTCTAAATGTTTTTTTGGACTTTTCTTTTTGACCCAAAAGTCAAAATAATGTATCATATATGCACATGAGAAGAATGGTCTTATGCTGCTTTGTGATGACGTTATCGGGATGCGCCACATCCGATTGGCGCAGCGTATCCGGTATGCAACGAAAAATCATACAGACCGATAAATACGACATTCTGACATATCAAAAGATTACAGACAACACTTCACCTATCAATATTTATATCGAAGGCGATGGAAATTATTTTACAAAACGCGGAATCCCCACAGATAACCCAACACCAAACAGTACACTGGTACGTGATATGGCGGATTCTGACAATGCAGCAAATGTCGCATATATCGCACGGCCATGCCAATATATTATGTCAGACGCATGTACGCAATCCGATTGGACGGACGGTCGCTTTTCGCCGGACATAATTAACGCAATGCGCGATACTGTTAAACAGGTGGCCGGTGACCGCCCAATCAGTTTAATCGGATATTCCGGTGGCGCTTTGGTGTCGGGGTATATTATAAAAAACAATCCTGACATGAAACTGACACAATGGATTACAGTTTCGGGGGTTTTAAATCATGCCGATTGGACACAGCATTTTGGCGACAAACCATTAAAAAAATCCGTTAATTTGGAATCTTTGCCCGACATACAGCAAGTTCACTTTGTCGCGGAAAAAGACAAAGTTGTGCCCAGAAAACTGTCCCAGAAATGGACGCATGGAAAACCGATAATCGTTATAAAAAACGCGACACATAACAAATATCCAAAACAAAATTAGTTTATTGTTGACAAAACGTATTTATTGTGCTAATAATCAAAGTATGAGCATAGAAATACAATTGTTTCCAATATTCAATCACACCGCCCCAGATGTTTGGGACGATTTTTGCAATGTAAAGTTACAGGCATGGCGCGGCACATATGGCATACAAACATCGGACCAAGACCGTGAAAACACCATGAACGAATTCCGCAAATGGGTTGCGCGCGACGCACACACGTTTGCATTTGGTGCATATGCAGGTACACAGTTGGTTGGATATATCCGTGGAACACAACGCACAACAAAGATTGTGTGTCACGATTTATATGTGTTGCCAGAATTCCAACGTATGCGCATTGGACGCCGTTTGATGGGCGCCGTTGAACAGACGTTCAAACTGAACACAAATCGGATTCAATTGTTGGCGATGGGGTATTCTGGTACTTTTTATCAAAAAGTTGGATTTGGTGCGCCTGCACACGATGATAACTATGTTAAAATTCTGAAAAAAACCAGTGTGTATGGTACAATTCCCGTATTCAAAGCAACCGAAGGTCTGATGAAGGATTGCGCGATATTTAACACGGTGCATAATCTGGAATTAAACAAGCAGCAGATTAACGACAACCGCGCGCCTATGTTTGTATACTATGACGAAGGTCACCACGTTGACGGATGGGCAACAATGTCGCACGACGGGTCGCAAACACAAATTCATGCGGCAAACCCATGGGCGCAAAAGCAGTTAACCAAAGCAATTAATCATCAAAAAGAATTAATGAACATCCGCGCGCGCAACGGCCGTTAACCATCTATAAATCCGCCGGATTGCATTTTCCACAAACGCGCATATTCACCACCACGACGCAACAGCGCTGTGTGCGAGCCCTGCTCGATCACACGACCGCCCTGCATAACAATAATTCTGTCCATATTACGCAATGTGGATAAACGGTG
>JAEIGA010003919.1_pt1 | contig 23134 bp, 23 predicted proteins | sample 9270691 | NCBI WGS metagenome assembly JAEIGA01 (sample SAMN17057246, study PRJNA624740) | gut metagenome | biome: biome; isolation source: fecal sample | host: Bos grunniens | place: China: Xizang | collected 2019 | reverse complement strand
TACACCAAAGACGAAGTCAGAAAGATAGCAGAAGAAGCGGGGCTCCCTTGTGCACATAAAGAGGATTCACAGGAGATCTGTTTCGTAACTGAAGGAAGATATTCTGATTTTATCTGTGAAAATACAGACAAGCCGATTCCCGAAGAAGGAAACTTCGTCGATGAAGAAGGCAACATTTTGGGAAAACATAAGGGTATTTACCAGTACACCGTCGGCCAGCGAAAAGGACTCGGCATAGCACTCGGTTATCCCGCTTTTGTAACCAAGATAGATACGAAGAACAACACCGTTGTGTTGGGAACAGAAGATGCACTGATGTGCGATGAATTTCTTTGCAGGGAAGTGAATTTCCTGAGCATTCCCGGGATGCAGGCAGGAGAAACCGTAAGGTGTCTTGCAAAGGCAAGATACCATCAGACAGAGCGTCCGGCAACTCTCGAGATGCTTGAAGACGGACGCGTAAAAGTTAAGCTCGATGAAGCGGTAAAGGGAGTCTCGCCCGGACAGTCTGCAGTATTCTACGATGAGAATGGATGCGTTGTCGGCGGCGGACGAATAGTGAGGGAATAAGCATGAACATGGATAAGAACTTAGTTGATTTTCTGATCACGGCCAAGAAGGCTACTTATGCGGGCAAGGGCGCTGAGACAGCATCCTCACGTGTTAAGTCTCACGACCTGATTTATAAAGACGGCGAATACATGTATTACGACACTTATCTCGGAGGAGATAAGTTTGCAGGCGAGGAAGCTCTGTGGATATCAGATGTCCCTGTTTGGAGCATGAATTATGTCGGAAGGGTAACCGGTGATAACTTCAGCGGAGATTTCCTTAAGGAAGCACTGCTGCGCGTTCCCGAAGACAAGCCCTTCAGAGGACCTGATGAATATTCAAACGGCGGTTACACATATAAGTGCAGCATCGACGGTGACTATGAATGGTTTCAGGGCAAAGAGATAATCGCGCTGGACGGCGAACTTATCTATGAGTGTTATTTCCACGGCGGACTCATAAAGTAATCTATCCTCCTGCCTTGGTGCGGCCTATATTACCAACTCCCACTAAATCTGATAAAATATAAAAAGCGTTTGGAATACGCGATAGATTTTTCGGAGGACCAATTAATATGGAAAACAATAACTACAATAATCAGCAGTATCAGCAGCCGCAGTATCAGCAAACATATCAGCAGCCTTACCAGCAGCAACCGCAGTACACGTATCAGCAGCCTAACGATCCCGCATATATGGCTACGGTGAGTGAATTCCTTAGGAATGCGATCATTGCGTGCGCAATCTCATCACTTCCGGTAGGAAGCATCATTGCCATCTTCATGGCTACAAAGAACAGGAAGAATCTACTTGAGTATCTCGATAAGGGCGGACTTCATACACCCAGAGTCAAGACAAGTTCCTGCTTGAGCCGTGCAGCACGTTATTCCGGAATCGGTTGTACGATCCTTTGGGGTATATATGTACTTTATTTCGTGCTCGTGTTCGTCGCTATGATCATTACTCTGATCGCAAACACCAATTGATCCCGTAAGAAAACTGATTAAACAAGAAGTGGTCCCGCAATTGCAGGACCACTTTTAATTTGTTCTGATGTTTTCCTGAAGATCAGATATACGTTCCAAGGTAAGCGAACTCTGTGGGTTCGGCATCAAGTTCGCAGAGAAGTGAGATGACTTCTTCGGAATATGCTGATGCTTCGAAATCGAGATAGAACATGAATTCGAAGTCTCTTCCAGCGATGGGACGTGATTCGATCTTGGTGAGGTTCAATCCGAGTGAAGAGAACTTGGCAAGAGTATCTGCAAGTGCGCCCGGTGTGTGGCCCAATGCGAGCATGACGGATGTCTTTGATGCACCGGGGAAGATCATGAGCTCTTTTGTGATGCAGATGAATCTTGTGTAGTTATTGTCTGTGTTCTGAATATCATCTTTGATCGCTTCCAATCCGTAGAGCTGCTGGCAGTCTGCTGATGAGATCGCAGCGACGTCCTTGCGGCCTGAATCTGCAACGCTCTTTGCTGCAACGGCTGTGTTCTCAACGATGTTTACCTTGATGTCCGGATGCTCTTTTAAGAACTTGCTGCACTGGCCGATAGCCTGGTTGTGGGAATATACCTCGCGGATGTCTTCGAATCTTGCTCCGTGGTTTGCAAGGAGCTTATGTGAGATCTTTAACTTGTAGTCTCTTACGATGTGGAATTTGTGGCCGACCATGAGGTCATAGACCTGAGTTACTGAACCGAATGAACTGTTTTCAATGGGGAGGATGCCGAACTTGCAAAGGCCGGATTCGACTGCCTGGAATACGCCGTCGAATGTTCTGAAATACATGATGTTTGCGTGACGGAAGATCTTGTCTGTTGCGATCTGTGAATAAGCGCCTTCGATTCCCTGGCAGGCAACCATGGGTGACTTGGGGAATTCCTTGGGAGTGGTCTCGAGCGCCTGGTGGATCTGGTCTGCGAGCTCGGTGCGTGTGCCGTACTCCATGTTGCGGTATGAGTGGCTGAGATTGAACATCGTGGTGAAGAGTACGCGTTCGTAGTTGTCGATAAGTGAGTTGGAAGTCTCACGTCCTGCAAGATAGCTTCGCTCGTAGCGTCTGCTCTTCAGCGCGATCTCGGATTTGGTCAGGGTCTCGTTCGCTGCCTTGCTCGCTTCCAAACGTTCAGCGAAAAGCTCCTTGATCTGCTCGTCGATCTCTTCAATTCTCTTTCCGGCCTGTTTCTGTGTCATGTTCTTGTCCTCCGTCAAATTAAAAGCCCCGCAGTCTTGTTCACTGCGGGGCCATATAATCGTAAATCAAGTTGTTATTTACATGCAGTGAACTATCAGCCCTTATTTCTAAAGGCAAAAAAGAACTCACGCCATGTAAATGCAAAATTAGTCATGTGGCAATTATATACCTTTGAACAAGTTTGTAAACACTTTTATTCAAATCTGTTCGAAAATTGGCCCGTTTCCCCTGTAATATTAAAAACAACCAGTTTATGCTACAATTTCTACCTATGAAGATCAGAGTGTTTACAGCGATTCTTGTTTGCAAGGTCATAAGGGGACTGGCAAGACTTATGGGGCGCGGCTCCAGTTTGCCGGGCAAATATGCCCTGAAGATCTGCCCGGATATCCTTTCGGAATTAAAACTTCCGGAGCTGTCGATCGCTGTCACAGGCTCTAACGGTAAGACTTCCACGGTCGAGATGATCGCCCATGTCTTAAAGAGCAACGGTCTTAAGGTTGCATATAACAAAGAAGGTTCCAACCAGATAGAAGGTGTTGTAACTTTCCTTATCGGCGATTCCACAATGGGCGGAAGGGTAAAGAGCGATGTTGTTCTTCTCGAAGCCGATGAGAGATATGCAAGACGCGTGTTCGGATATTTCCATCCCAAGTATTTCGTTATCAATAATCTCTATAGGGATCAGATGACCAGAAACGGCCACCCGGAGTGGATCAGGAGCATCATCGCAGATGCAGTCTACGATGACATGGAACTCATATTAAATGCTGACGATCCGCTGGTCGCAAGCTTCGGCAAGGACAGGGAAGGCACTATCTATTTCGGTGCCGACAGACTGCCTTCGGATACTGAAAAACACGAGGGAATCTATAACGACGGCAAGTACTGCCCCATCTGCAAAAAGCCGATGGAATACGAATACTACCACTATAACCACATCGGTAAGTTCAGGTGCACATCCTGCGGTTTTGCAAGGCATGACACCGACCACGCCCTTACAACCGTAAACGATGCGGGAGATCATGCATCAGTCATTATTGACGGTGAATACGAAGTCCCTGTTTTCTTCACGGGAATCTACCATTGCTACAACATTCTCGCGGCTTTCACGGCTTCAGTCGTTGCGGGCATTGCGCCCTGGAAAGCGGCTGAATCTCTCGGAGGATATATCCTCAAGTCAGGACGTATCTCAGACTTTACTCTCGGCAAAGTCGAAGGCAGACTTCTTCTTTCAAAGCATGAGAACTCGGTGTCTTACGACCGCTCCATAGATGTCGTTGTAAACGATAAGCGCAAGAAGAGCGTGATGATAATAGTCGATGCAATCAGTCGTAAATATTACACATCCGATTCGAGCTGGCTTTGGGACATCAATTTCGAGAAGTTTAAAGACGCTGACATTGATAAGATCATCCTCGCAGGACAGTACTGTGACGACCTGGCCGTAAGATTCGATCTGGCCGGTATCGACAGTTCGAAGATAGAGGTTTTCGAGAGCGTGCAGGGAGCAGCTGATTTCTGCAAAGCAAAGCTCGATTCGTTCCTTTATGTGATCACGTGTTTCTCCGATAAGGAGAAGATCCTCTCCATCGTAACAAGGAGGGAACTTGCATGAACGTGAAGATCCTTTATCTCTATCCCGATTTCATGAGCCTTTACGGCGACAACGGCAACGTCAGGATCTTAGAACGCAGGCTCAAAGACCAGGGCTTTGATGTTGAGATCACAAGCCGCACGATAACTGATACGGACATCACTTTCGATGACGTTGATTTCGTATATATGGGCTCAGGATTTGAATCCAACAGAAACCTTGTCGCAGCACATCTTGCACAGTTCAAGGACAGCCTTGTAAAAGCAATAGATGACGGTGTACCGATGCTCTTTACGGGCAACAGCTATGACATCCTCGGCGATAGGATCGTGATTTCAAAGAGTGATGACATCAAGGGACTGGGCATCTTTGATTTCAATATCATTGACCAGACCGAAAAGCGTTATACCGGCGACGTTGTTCTTGAAGACGAAGAAAAGCGCCAACTCTATGTTGGTTTCGTTAACCGTGCCGGTGTCCCCAAGGGTGAAGGATCGCTTGCTTTTGAAGTTACGAAAGTTATCGGCAATGTGCCGCTTACAAGAGACGGTGTCCGTAAGAATAACCTTCTGGGCATCAGCCTTATCGGTCCGCTCCTTTTAAAGAACCCGAAGATTGCCGAATCGTTCGTAAAGATCATCTGCGAACGCAAGGGTGCCGAATATAAGGAAATCAGCTATCCCCACTCTGAAAAGAGCCACGACAAGACCAAGAAAGCCCTTCTCAACGCTGAGGTCTGATTCTTTAATTAAAAGATTTTTTATGGTATTCTTCTAAATTAGGAGGGATAGTATGGCTGATACAATTAAATGCCCGAATTGCGGGTCCAATCTCACACTTAATGCAGATACAGGATTACTGGATTGCCCTAACTGCGGCTCATCTTTTGATCCTCAAAAACTTGCCGTAACGGTTGAAGAACTTGAGGCCAAACAGGCTGAACCTGATAATCCTTCAGAAGAAGCGGCGCAGGCTGAAGGCGCTCCCGAGCAGACCGAATTTGTCTGCAATGCGTGCGGCGCAAAGCTTGTAACCGATGCTCATACGGCTGCCACATTCTGCGCTTTCTGCGGATCACCGGCTCTCGTAGGAAAGAGACTTACTGAGCAGTTCCAGCCTCAGTACATGATCCCTTTCAAGTACTCCAGAAAGTCTGCCGAAGAAGCTTTCATCAAGTGGGCAGGCAAGGGTAAGTGGACACCTTTCGGATTTGTATCCAAGAAGAACGTACAGAAGATGACAGGTCTTTATGTACCGTTCTGGCTCTTTAATATCAACGCTACCATCGACGCTCACGGAACAGGTACCAAGTCTCACTACAGAGGTGATGACGAGATCGTCGAGACATTCAGTTTTGACAGAAATGCCCAGCTCAGCTGGACTAATGTTCCGCTCGACGGTGAGACAAGAATCGACGATGCGCTCATGGAGGCCATCGAACCCTTCGATTTTAATGCTCTTATGCCTTACGACTACAGATATCTGCCGGGCTTCTATGCCGACAGATACGACCAGTCTCCGCAGGACCTTGCAGGACGTGCGACAAAGCGCGGCATGGACGGTATCGACCAGGCTCTCAAAGGTTCGCTTAAGGGTACATACGACAGATTTACCATCAAGCAGAACATGAGCAGGATCGACTCCATGGAGGCAAACTACGCATTGCTTCCCGTTTGGTTCCTTTCTTACAAATACCGCAACAAGTATTACTACTTTGCCATGAACGGACAGACAGGCGAGGTTGCAGGAGAGGTTCCTGTAAGCCCTGTTAAGAAGACGATGTTCTTCTTCATCGTTCTCGGCATCCTGGCCGTAATCACAAGATTCATTCTGGGTCTTATCATGAGGGGGTTCTGGGGATGAGCGAAAACATGGATATCAATGAGATGAATCAGAATCAGGGTAAGGGCCCCAAGCTCTCTGTCCTGTCAGAACTCAACGGCGCTTCGATCGGTGTAGGCATCGGACTTATCTGCGTAATCATCGCTAGCCTCGTGTTCTATATCTTCATGAACCTTTCTCCGAAGAAGACGGTAAAGGTTGTTGACGACGCTGACCTTTTCACGAGTCAGGAACTTGATGACATTACCGATGCAGCGAAAAAGCTTTCCAAAGAGAAGGACATCAACGTTGTAATCGTAACAACAAACGACAAGGGCAAGAAGTATTCCAACTCCGATGCGGACGAGAAGAGATTTGCCGAAGATTACTACATGGATAACGTTAAGACTGTTCCTTTGCAGAACAACTCCGGCGTATGCATCCTTATCGACGTTACCCTCGATTACCAGGGCGGAAGATTCTTCTGGCTCTACACATACGGTACGGCTCATTTTGCCGTATCAGATGACGACTGTTACAGCCTTTTCAGAAAGTATCTTTCCGAGCTCGGCAGCGGCGAGTACGGAACTGCAGTTGAGGGCATTACTAAGGACCTCAATGATTTCTCATACCAGAGCTACGGTGCGATCGTATTCTTCACGATAATCATTCCTGTCGGCATGTCCCTTGTCATGACGGGACTTGCTTCTCCCAGGAGAAGACTCGACAAACTGCCTGCTATCAGCACATATTCTATTCCCGGCACCAACAGGGTCGAGATGAATGACATATTCAAGAGCAAGAGTGTTATCCATCACACATCATCGTCTTCCGGCGGCGGATTCTCCGGCGGCGGTGGCGGCGGTTTTTCCGGTGGCGGCGGAGGAGGATTCTCCGGCGGTGGCGGCGGACGCTTCTGATGTGTTACAATATCGCGTAATTTTGTATTAGCGAAGGATAATTATGCTCAGCATCGTCGTTCCTGCCTATAACGAAGGCGAACACATTTATGAGAATCTCATGATCATCGACAAGGCGCTTAAGGCGTTTACGTCGGACTATGAGATCATCGCAGTCAATGACGGCAGCCGTGACAACACGGGCGCGGAAGTTAAGCGCGCGGCAGCTGACAATCCCAACATCAAGGACTTCGGTTATGAAGCAAACCGTGGCAAAGGCGGCGCTGTCACCTGGGGTGCAATCAACAGCAAGGGTGATATCGTCGGCTTCATCGATGCCGATCTTGACCTGTCTCCGGATTTCCTTGCCCGTTACTATGTCGAGATGACCACGGAGGATGCTGATATAGTCCTCGGCTCCAAGATGCATAAGGATTCCAAGCTTGAATATCCTTTCGCAAGAAAAGTATTCTCATTCTGCTATTACATAATGCTCAAGGTGCTGTTCGGCCTCAAATGTCATGACACACAGACAGGCATCAAGCTTTACAGAGGTTCACTCATCAGAGAGATCGCACCTTTAAGAAAGATCGACGGCTATGCTTTCGATATCGAGCTTCTGGCACTTGCTTCAAAGAAGAAGGCAAAGCTCATCGAGATGCCAGTTGAACTGAATTTCACAAGAGGCCAGTCATTCGGAAGGATCAAGTTCAAGGACGTCTGGAAGATGTTCACGGACACCTGGAAGATCTGGTGGAATCTCAGGATCAAAAAGACTTATTTCAAGTAAAGAAATATTGCGTTTTTAAGGCCGAACCCCCCATAAAACTTAACTGTATTTGAGTACTTAAGGGCATCTTTAAGACTGTCTGAAATTGCCACACTTTTTCTTACACATTGACAGAAAAATGTAATGTATTTTGGGTTCAAAAATTGAGCCTTTGCGTTATACTGTTCGAGGTGTAAAAATTCAGCTTTGATAATATCAAAGCACAAGAGGTACAGATTGGCTTTACATTTTGCAAAACGCATAACTGAATACAGACTCGCTAAGGACATGTTTACCCGCGGCAAGAGTATCATCTTAAGTCCCGAAGCGCAGGTTATGAAGCAATTTACACAGCACGGCGAGACAACTGTTTTCGAGCACTGCGTTGCAGTTGCAAAGTTCAGCCTTCTTATCGCATATTTCCTTGAAAAGACACTTAAGATCGAAGTTGATAAGGACAGCCTTGTAAGAGGCGCTCTCCTTCACGATTATTTCCTTTACGACTGGCATATCAAGGATAAGAGCAGACGTTTCCACGGTTTTACCCATGCATCCGTTGCTGCTGCAAATGCCGACAGGGATTTCGAACTCAACGATCTCGAGAGAGAGATCATCGCAAAGCATATGTTCCCGCTTACACCTTTCCCGCCCACACACCGTGAGGGCATCATCGTAAGTCTTGCAGACAAGTGGTGCGCACTTGCTGAGACATTCAAGATCGACGTATCTTCCTACATCATCTACCGTATCAACTTCCGCATCGCTCTCGCAAACGGAGACTACTCCATCGATTACGGCGAGACAGCCATCGAAGTCTGATATTTATTTCTCCAATCCCGGTATCTCGTATATAATTGTTTTATGCGTATCGGGAATCTCACAACACTGATCTACATTACAAGGGGCAGCGACTGTCTCTTTATCCGCAAGACCAGAAAAGGCGACATGAACCTTGATAAATATCTTGGTATCGGCGGACATTTCGAATCAGATGAATCTCCCGAAGAATGCGTTTTAAGAGAGCTTTACGAAGAAGCTCAGATTAAGTCTGACGTTCTCGAAAAGTTTTCCTACAGGGGTCTTATCACATTCATCTCATCAGAATATCCTACGGAATACATGCATGTCTTTACTGCATCACTTCCTGAAGATTTTGAACTGCCCGAACGCGCCTGTGACGAAGGCGAACTCTGCTGGGTTCCTCTCACTGACATTAAGGATCTCCCGATATGGGAAGGAGACAAGATAATGTTCGATTATCTCTTCGGCGATATGAAGGATTCAGGCATGTTTACAATGAAGTTCTGCTACGAAGGCGACAGGCTCGCCTCTCATGTGGAGAAGAGCTGGTAATCACTGACGGTTCTATTAACAGGAGAACACTGACATGAAAGCACGGAAAATAACTTCAATAGTATTATGTGCGATCTTTTTTGTTCTGTCTGTGGGCATTTTCCTGTTGGGAGGCTACCTGTCATCAGGAGGTCACCACGGAGTAAACAGTAATACTTTTGCGCCGGCTTCTGTTAAGAAAGTCTCTGAAGAGAAAGATATAACGGTCTGTGTTTATCCGACAGGCTCGATACCTCCACACGGTTATGATCGTGATCATCCAATTTATGTGAATCTTAATGACATTGACGAGGGTTGGATCGTCTGCATGTATGGAGGCAATTGCCGTCTGCTGTTTGATATCAGCGATGCCGATATGGAAGATGTCTGGGGAGATTACGAAAAGGATCATTACTACTATGCTGAGATAATACCGAGAGAAAGACTGAGAATAAAAGATATTACCGCAAGGCATAAAGATGAACCGGAAGATCCGTTCGCATCGGGGAAAGTGCCGGCGTATCTTTCTTACACTCTCAACGAAGAATTTTTCAAGTATAACTATCCGAGATTCGGCGGCCTTATCTGCTTAGCTGCAAACGCAGTGGTAATACTCTTGGTTTTGGGTGCTAATGTTATGATAAATAAAGTCAGGGGATATTAAGAATACTTTTAGTCTGAATAAAGGAGACCACACCATGAAAGAATCGTCATTCATGATCGTAATTCCGATGAACCCTCAGGATGTTGATGATCCCGAGATCTTCATGAAGAATGTTCAGGAAAGTGAACATGTCCGCGTTAAGGATCTGCACTTTGATGATGACCGCGGAATGATAATCAAGTTCCTTGTCGATGACGCTGAATATGAAGCAGCAGTTGGTCCCACGCCTGTCGAGATTCCCAATATGTTCAGACCTGAGCATACGTTTACCGAAGAAGAATACAAGCTGATCGACGAAGCTGAAATGGGCATTTATGTCAGCATGGAATTTGAGGGCGACTGTAATCAGTGTTTCTACGACCAGCTCCGCATAATCGATGCGATGTTCCCTGAGACACTTGCAGTTCTTGACTGTCCTTCCGAGAAGCTCCTTTCAGGCAAGTGGGTAGCTCTTGCTGCAAGATCTTCCGTGCTTCCCGCGCCCAGATATCTTTTCACGGTTCAGGCAATTTCAGACGGCGGTGAAGAAGTATGGCTTCATACACACGGCCTTAAGCGCTGCGGATTGTATGAGCTTGAGATATTGAATTCGAATAAGGATGTTTTCGGTGATCACTATAAGATGATCGAATCTTTTGCTTTGCGCATGTTGGAGAGCGATGAACCGATCGAGCCGGGCGAAGGCGTTTTCATCGGCCAGGCTGCAGGAAAAGTTCTGACGCTTACCGCCGTTGACTGGAAGGAAGCTTTAGAGTTCTATCCCGATGTTACTCTGGGAACTGAAGAAGACCGCAACGACGAAGTTCATAACGAAGATACATATGTGCTCATGATCTACAGAAATTCCCACGAGGAAGAGAATAAGATATATACTCCCGTTCAGGATTTCAATCAGTTCCTTAATCAGAATCCGATGTACATGTTCTCGACCTCAGAGACAAAGCGCATGAGCGCTCTTGCGATCGAACGTATTCCTTACATGATCAAGGCTTTCGAAAACAAAGACAATAACATCATCGTTAAGATCGGCCTGATAACGGACAAAGAACACTGGAACAGCGAGGACAATCCCGAGAGAGAACATATCTGGTTTGAACTGAAGGATATAAAAGACGGTTCGATCGTTGCTCAGTTAACACAGGAACCTTACTATGTATCGGGCATAAAGGAAGGTGATATCGGAACCTATCCTTTCTCTGAAATCACTGACTGGATGGTATTCACCAAAGAGTGCCGCATCACACCGGATGACGCATATCTGTTGAAATAAAAAATCAGTCGTGTTATATTTCACCTGAAATAAATCTTTAGAAAGGCGCTTCTCATATGTATTGGATCACACCTAACATTCAGCTTATGAACGGTTTTTACAGGGTGTCCTATAGGAGAAGTCTGCCTGTTTGTAGGAAATAATCACCCTTACACAGTAATAAAATCAATGACTTCTCCTTTGCTTTCAAACCGAATCAAAGGAGATTTTAATTTATGTCTAAACTTAATATCAAAAGGCAGCTGGGTCTGCTTTATATATCAAACTTCATGTTCAATATCTCGATCGCGGGCGCGGCGTGGGTATTGCTCCTGGTATCTGACGGCTATTCGCTCGTGCAGATAGGATTTGCGGAGACGGTATTCCACGTAGTAAGCCTTATTGCCGAGATCCCGTCAGGCATGTTTGCTGACGTCTTCGGGCGCAAGAAGAGTCTTATCTTAAGCTGCATCATGTCGATGCTCTCGGCGCTTGTCAGAGGCTTTCTGCCAGGCTTCCCGTGCGTGCTCATATCGATCGGTTTTTCCGCTCTGTCCTATAACTTCATTTCAGGAAGCGACAGTGCTCTTGCATACGACTCTCTTCTTGAAGAAGGACAGCAGCATAAGTACGACAAGTACATCTCAACGCAGACTGCGATCTACAGGATATCGAACGGAATTGCCACGCTCTTTGCAGGCGTTGCGGTAATTATGGGCAACAGGAATGCGCAGATCTTATCTGTCGGAATCTCTGCGGTCAATATGGCGTTCCTGCTGTTCCTTAAGGAGAACAAGGTAATAGAAAAGAAGAGCGGTGATTCACTCGGCAAACGAATAAAGGATGTTTATTCCGGCGCCTTCAGTTTTCTTAAAGGCAATAAGAAAGTTGCCGGATTGATCTTCAGGAATGCTCTTGTCGGAGGAATCGATGTGCTGCTCCTGTTCTTCCTTCAGGCCAAGCTCCCGATGACGGGGATTCCCGACTGGTCTTTGGGACCGTTGCTTTTCATAATGTCCATGGGTGGCATTTTCGGCGCTCTGGCTGCGCGTAAGGTGAAGAAGACTTCGCTCGGCAAATTATTCGTTTTCTGCATTTCGCTCGCTCTGACAGGCCTTGTAAGCGAATTTACGGGCATATGGTATCTCATGACGCTCGGAGGGTTCGTTACGGCTTTTGCAGATGACCTGATACAGATCAGATCCGACATAGCACTGAACCAGATGGTTCCGGCAGAGCAGAGAGCAACATTGATCTCCGTCAACTCTTTCTGTTTCTCTGTGCTCATGATCGTCATGTCACCTCTGGCAGGCTATATCTTCTCGATATAAAGATTTTTGATATAATTTCCGTGGTATAAGCGGATATCTTTATGGGGGATAGATAATGAGATTTGATCCGGATGACGGCGAATTGTTTTTCAACGAAGAGATGATCCTTAGCGAAGAATCTTCGAAGATCTGTTTTGACCGGTTTATGTCGTGGTCTCATGAATGCGTCAAAAATCCGGGCATGTGGTTTAAGAACGTCATGCCTGATTCTGACGGGGACAGCAAGATACCGCAGATTGCAGGGTTGATCGCAGGAATAGGTTTGTTTGCAGGCCTTATGGGATCGCTTCTCTGTCTGCCGGTAAAACGTTATGATCTCATTCCGTGGATAATGGGTGCGGCTATGGCTGTGATAGGCATAGTCTCACTTGTTTTCCCGGTTATAAGAGGCGCAAAGGTTTTCTCCGAGAGCGCACTTGCAATCCGTATAGAAGGTGCAATTGCAGTTCTCGGTGCAATAGGCCAGGTCGTTATAAAGATGGTTGTTCCTTATGATAACCTGCTCCGTTTTACGGTGATCGTTGGTCTGGAACTCTGCATCGTGTTTGTTCTTGTAATGACGGTTAAGACCATCGGTATTTTTAATGCTCCGAAAAGTATTTACAGGGAAGAAGTTCAGGCCACTTGCGTAGGCTATGTAAGAACTTATGAGTCGTATGGCACAGACGGTGCGGGCAGTAATTACTATCCTGTTTATTCTCCCGTTTTCGAATACCGTTACGGCGGAGAGTTATTCCGTTCGTATTATGATCTTATGATTAACGGAAAGGACGCTAAGATCCCTGTCGGAGGAACCTGTCAGATAAAGATAGATCCCGATGAACCTGAAAGGGTCATGGGCAACTGCAAAAAATATGCGGTAACCCCGTTTTTGTTTGCGTTTATCGGTATTGTTGCAATCGTGGTCCTTGCAGTAATGCTAATGGCTAATAAATAAAAAATCTTTGAAGTATTGTCTCATATGCTGTATCATTATTTTCATCATTCCGATTGCTGAATGACTGATTTCACGTAAGGACAGGAGAGAGGGGTTATGAGTAGAAGAGCTATCAGAATACAGGCACTTATCATCATAATGGTGATGGCGCTCTCGTTCGTTTTTACGGGCTGCAGCGGCGTTAATCCCGAGATGAAGGTAACCATTGACGGCAGTGAGTTCCAGCTTGACTGCAAAGTCAGCGATATCCTTAATGCAGGTTTTGAACTTGCCGAGATCGATCACAAGAACGGCATCATTGATGAATTTCCCGACTTGGAAGCAAGAACCATGATAAGATCGTCGTTCTATATTTTTAAGGACGGCGTTCCTTCACATGTTGGAATCGGAGTTTATAACAAGTCCACTCAGGCGGTGAAATTTGAAGACTGTACGGTTTACGAGTTCGAATATAATGCTGATGAGTATTACAAGGCTAACGAAGGACAGTATCTTGATGTTAAGTTCAACGGCATTGATTTCCATTTCACTGACAGAGAATCCGTAATAGGTGATCTTGAGAGTAAGGGATTCAAGTTTGACGATAAGGATAAGACAAGTTTCTTTGCAAAGAATGATCCTTATTCCGATGCGCTCATCAGCGCCAAGGGACTTTTCGAACGCCATGTAACGATTTACAATTACTATGATTATGAGTCAGGTGACAGATTCATTAACGGTTTCGAAGTTGCGATAAAGCTTGATTACGATACCAGCGGAGCATGGTCAGAACCCTGATCTGGACAAAAACTATGAGATACAATCTTGCACAGGAAAGAATATTGATAATGGAAGAGATCCTGAATAATGCTTCAGGGGTCATGGATAAGCTCGAAAAGGCTTTTGACGAAGGTGCGGGCATTGATGCTCTGATCACGGAATTGGAGCAGCTGCAACCGGACATTCAAAAACTCGAAGATTATTACACGGGCAAATACTGGAAGAACGACGTGAGACTTGATGAGGAAGGAAAGCTTCCCCAAGACCTCGAAAAAGGCGTTCTCGCACAGGATACTATCTTCGATCTGCTTGACAGAAACAAAGAACTGCTTGCCCGGATCGAAGAATACAAGAAGGCTTAAACAGCATATAGAACGGGCATTGTAACACTGTTACACAGCCCGTTTTCTATATTTTTATACTTGCCGGAGGCTGATTTATGAAGATCTACGACATCACCCAGGAATTGTTCACTTGTGCCGTTTATCCCGGCGATCCTTCTCCTGAAAGAAAGGTGGAGCTCAGCATAAAAGACGGTGCGGTCTGCAATCTGACTGCTTTTAAGATGTGCGCCCATAACGGCACTCACGTTGATGCTCCGTATCATTTTATTGATGACGGCAAGACGATCGATCAGGTCGATATGAAGAGATTCATCGGTTATTCATTTGTCACTTCGCACGAAGGTGATCTCACGGCTGAAGATGCAAACAATATCCTGAAAAAGGCCAATAAAGCTTCAACGGACGCAGACTGCGACTGCAACAAGAGAATACTTGTTAAGGGCAATGCGACGGTTACAGAGGGTGCTGCACAGGTGTTTGCGGAAAATAACATCATGCTGTTCGGCAACGAATCCCAGACAGTTGGTCCTTTGGATGCGCCTATGGCTGTTCATCTGATAATGCTGGGAGCCGAGATCGTGCTTCTTGAAGGAATCAGACTTGGGCAGGTTAAAGAAGGTGTATATTTACTAAATGCAGCTCCGATAAATCTGGGCGGCGCGGACGGAGCTCCGTGCAGAGCCGTTCTTATAGAGTTTTAAGTCATAAAAGGGAAACAGGAAATGACGGATTACGAGATAACAAACAGCTTAACTCCTGAAGAATACATGGAGCTCAGAAAACTTGTCGGCTGGGGAATGTTCCCTCTGGAGCAGGCAGCTGAAGGCTTGAAGAATTCTTTTATCCTCGTGTGTTTCCGTGTTGACGGAAAGCCTGTTGCAATCGGAAGGGCAGTTTCCGATCACGGCTATGTCGTTTATATAGCTGACGTTATCGTGGTTCCTGAATATCAGGGACAGGGTCTTGGAAGGAAGGTAATGGAATATCTTCTCGAGCAGATCAAGGCTTCGCTCAAGCCCGGATACAAAGTCATGATCAGTCTTCTTGCGGCCAAGGGCAAAGAGAAGTTCTACAACAAGTTCGGCTTTGTCGACAGACCTTCTGAAGACTTCGGATGCGGTATGCATCAGTGGTATCTGGCTGAGTAATTATTTTCTTAAATGTAAACAAGGTTAACTTTCAATAAACAAGCATCAAAAACATAGCAGTCAACCAAAATGGCTGTATAATTGAGTAAAAGGTTTTTTAGATTTAAGAAGGTATCTATGGCTGATTACAAGAATTTCTTAGAGACGTTTAAAGGCGTGGCTTGTATCCTCGCGGTTGATCTCACGGTTGACCATGGTGACAGCAGGTACCTCGTCGTAGACGGAAACGAAGCATATAAGAGGACTGTCGTTAAGTCTCTGGATGAATTCGAGCAGAATGTCCCTTATACCAGATACATTATGAAGGCTTCAAATTTTGAATCCCTTTGCGAGACATGTGCTACCACAGGAAAGCCTCTCCATACCTACTTTGATATTGAATTGTATAACGCCTGGATGGAGGTATATTATATGCCTCTTGCATCCGACGACCCGAATAAGAAACTTATCCTTTTCTCCTATGAGATGAATCCGAAGGCGGATGTGGATAAGCTCGCTGACATTTCATCAGAGACAGCGACCAATGTTATCAAGACATGCTTGAAGCTTCGTGAGACAGCAGATTTCCGTGAATCCATGGAATCGGTCATCAAGGATATCAGAAGACAGTGCGGCTCTGAAAGATGCAGTATACTCCTTACTGACTATGAGAACAGAGAGTATTCACTCCTCTGTGAAGATTATAATCCGGATGATCCCAAGCAGATGCCGATGGAGTCTTTCCTTACTGAAGAATTCTATGCGGTAATCGAGACATGGCCGAGACTCATCAATAAGAGCAACTGCTTCACGATAACCAATGAACAGGATATGGTAGAAGCTCACAAGATCGCGCCCGAGTGGATCGATTCCCTGAGATTTGCAGGCGTATCAAGTCTCGTTATCTATCCTTTGAGATCAGATAACAAGACAATCGGTTATATCTGGGCAGGAAACTTCCCGGTTGATAAGACCCTCATGATCAAGGAAACACTAGGTATTACTTCATTCATTCTTTCAGCTGAGATCGCTAACGACCAGAACGTCCGTAAGATGAAGATAATGAGCTCTACAGACCTTCTCACAGGTGTTTTTAACCGTAATGCGATGAACAACAGGATCAGTGAAGACGTCTGCGGCACAAGGCTCATTCAGAAACCTTTCGGCGTTTTCTTCATTGATGTAAACGGGCTTAAGACCATCAACGATACCCAGGGACATCTTGCGGGCGATAATCTCCTTAAGGATGTAGCATTAACGCTAAAGGAACTTAAGGGCGATAATATCGAGATCTACCGCGTAGGCGGCGATGAATTCCTTATCATCACTCCGAAAACCGCACCTGTTGAATTCCTTAAGATCGAAGAGGAACTCAGGCAGAAATGCGAACTTCCGAACAGAGCTCATTTCGCAGTCGGTTCATGCCACAGCGATGAGAATGATGATGTCCGTAAAGCGATGCAGAAAGCAGACGCAAGAATGTACGATGTCAAAGAGGAATACTACTCAAGACATCCTGAATACGAGTGGCACAATAAGCCCGTCTGATCCGTCAGAATTCAGTAAGATCCCATTTCATAGGAAGATACTTTCCTTCTCCGTCGACGTGCGGGAAGGAATCTGTTTTTGAGCTCCATTTCATGAAGTCTCTCTGGGTCTGTGAGCCATACCACGAATCAACGGCGAGAACGTTGCTTCCGCAGAGATAGATATAATAGCCGGAGCCTCCGCCAAGCGCTTTAAATGCGCCCATATCGGAATGCCAGACAATTACATCTGTGAATTTGGTTGCGTTCGAACCGTCGTTAAATCCTATAAGCAGCTCATCTGTTCCGTCTTCATCAAGATCTACGAGAAGATATCCAATCTGTTTATTGGAACTTGTTGTTTTCAGATCGTCCGATATATTGAGCATTAAAGAAGGATCCTCGTTTGCCCAGCCGGACTTTACGCCCTCGCTGTAGTAGTCTAATGTGGCCTGATACCAGTTCTTGGGCTTTATCTTGCATCCTGTGAGACCCGGAAGTGCTGTGACCAACATAGTCACTACCAGAATAGTAACCAAAACTCTTTTCATATAACTTACCCCTTATTCGTAAAAGTAAGTTATATTTTACATTATTTTCTGAACTTTTCCATCCTTATCAGGTGCTCTTCGTCCGGCTCCGTTACGCCGTTCTTGTAGTCGTATCCCATCTTAAGATAGAAGGGGACGCCTGTGATCGAAGCGGGAATCTCTATCCTGTTTGCTCTTGTGAAGAACTCGTCCTTTTCGAGCGTGTTGATGATGAATCTTCCGACGCCTTTGCCCTGATATTCGGGCAGTACGAAGATCGTGAAAAGACTGCTCTCATCTTCTTTGCCCCAGTAAGGACCAATTGCGCCGCAACCAATAATGACGCCGCCCAATTCAGCCACATAGAAATGCGTCCATGAAGCACGCTCCATGACATGTTCAGGAGTCTCTGTCTCAATAAGCTGATCCATCAGTTCTTCCGGATAATCTTTCTTATTGGAGATGCTGATTGTCTTTCTGATAAGGGCAGAAACTGCTTCTGCGTCGCTTTCAGTGATGAGTCTCATTGTGATGCCGGGTTCCTGATTCATTGACTGTTCCTCCTGATATAAAAGTATAGGTATAAATTATTTTTAAGAAATAATAGCATTTTACTGTATAATCTTACAGGTTTGCACGGACAAAAATGAATTAAGGTTATGTTAAGGTTCGCGTGAACGTAAGTTAAGGTAGCTTATGTAAGATAAGCTTGCAAAAAACAAAAGGGGAGCAGGAGTATGAAAAAAGTTGCAGTGATAACCGTCACGGCTGCTATGCTGGCGGGTATCGTAACAGGTTGCACACCGGCGGATATAGAACCGTCGGAGTCAGAGACTTCTGTAGTTGAACTGGGACCTGCAAGAGCTCAGGATGATTACTACAGATTCGTAAACCAGGACCGCTTTGATACGGCAGAATTCGAGTATGGTTCCCAGTCTGTTGAGATGGCTTTTGACAGTGAACTCATCGAGGACGAGCTTAACGGAATCATTGAGGATGTAATTGCCGGAAGCGGATATGCCAAAGGCAGTGAGGAAGACCTCATCAAGTATGCCTATGATTCGTTTATGTCATATGATTTCGAGAATGAGCCTGTACCGGCTGATCTCGCGGCAGTACTCGACGAGATTGATAATGCATCAAGCGTTTATGAACTGCTGAAAATCGATGCAAAGCTTGTAAGAGATTACGGTATGTCAGGCATGTTCATGGTATCGCCTGATGTCGATCCGTTTGATCCTCAGAGAAGAGTCATGACATTTACTCCGGCATCAGGAGTGCTCAATACTTCATTCGAAGAAATCCGCGATAATTCATATAATCTGGATTACGTCATGGAAGATGCCAAGGTTATCCTTGTTGCGCGCGGCTACGATAAAGACACAGCCGAGCAGTATGGCAGGGAACTGGCATATATTACGTTGGATCTTTATACGGCAACAGATATGGAAATTGCCGATTCAATGTTTCCTTATGAATATATGAAGATAGTTCCGGCCTCTGAAGTAAAGGAGATGCTGAATAACGTTGATTTCGACGAATATCTTACAATCATTGGTTTTGATACATCCAAGATCAACGATTACTGCATTTGTGACGAAGGCCAGCTTCGAGCTATCAACGCAATGCTCAAGGATGAAAACCTTAATGCACTTAAGGCTATGGAATTAGGAGATGTAATCTCGCGTTACTCAAGATATATTGCACCTCATTATCCTCAGCTCCAGGGCATGCTCGGAAAAAGTTATGATTCTCTCCACGATCAGGCTATCGATGAAGTAAGAGCTACCATGAGCGCTGAAACTGATCCAATTTATGTTGAGCGTTATTACACACCTGAGATGGATAAGGCTTTAAGAGATATGTGTGATGACATCAGAGCAGGATACAGAGAACTTATCTCCGGCGCCGGATGGCTCAGCGAACCTACAAGAGCTGAACTTCTCAAAAAGCTCGAAAACATTGTCTATGTAACAGGTACCAATCTTGAAAGACACGATAATTCAAAGTATGCAAACGTATACGGAAACAACTATTACGAATTCCGTATCAACTATATGCGGCTTGATAGAAAAGACATCATAGACAGTCTTAATGAACCTGTATCACGACTGGATACGCAGATGCCGATGCAGATGTTCAACGCATGCTATGATCCTTCGCTTAATAACATAACGATAACAGTTGCAATTACAAATAAACCTTTCTTCGATGTAAACGCTGATTACTACACGAATCTCGGAGGACTCGGCATGGTAATCGCGCACGAGATGGGTCATGCATTTGACAGTACATGCATCGTATTTAATGCAGATGCAGAATACGATCCTTCATGGATTCCGGATTCTGATATGCAGCTCCTTCTGGAACGCAATGATAAGGCAATCAGATATTTTGAAGATAACTTTACTGTCTTCGGCATCTACCATGTTGACGGCGAACAGACGCTTGGTGAGAACTATGCCGACTTAGGCGCAATGGAGTGCATCACTTCACTCTGTAAGACAGATGATGACAGGGTAAAACTTTTCGAGAGTTACGCAACGATATGGTGCGAGATGTGCACAGACGATTATATCATCGACACTATCGCGTACGACTCTCACAGCCCTGCATACATCAGAGTAAATGCGGTTCTTGGTACTGTAGATGCATTTTATGAGACATACGATGTCAAGGAGGGAGACGGTATGTATATCGCTCCTGAGGACAGGATCTCACGTTGGTATTAATTGGGGTAATGGAAGATGAATATTGTACTTAAAAACTCATTGAAAAATATATTTTGCAAACCGTTCCGCACTCTGCTGGTCGTATTTGCGATATTTATGTGTTCACTGTGCGCACTGCTCTGCTTTGACCTGGGCTCTGCTATTGGCAGGATCATCACGGATCTGTACGCAAGTGTATCCAGAGCAGACATTATGGTCTCATCAGGAGGAAGCGATCTTTCCAATCTTCCTGAAGGTTTCCCTGAAGCTGATTACATGAAGATCGCAGGCAATACGGAGTATCTCTATAAGGAGATCGACGGTGAATACTGCTATGTAACAACCGATTCATTAACCATTTACGGCGTTGATGTCGATGAAGCAGTAGACATGGAATTCCTTACACCCATGGAGGTCGGATACGGTGAGATCTTTGTTTCCAAAACTTTTGCCGATGATTACGGTTATGAAGAAGGTGACAAGATCACTGTTCATGACAGAAAAGGTGATGAGGTTGAACTTACGATCGGCGGCTATATTCCTGAAGACAATAAGAATCCTCTCTTCTCAGGCAACAACGCCATCGTAAATCTTGAGACAAGCGATATCCTCTCATGCGGACACAGGGAAGCAAATGTCATTATGGTCGATGTTAAGGACAACAGCAGGATCGAAGAAGCAAAGGATATGCTTACTGATGCTTACCCTGATGTATCGATCAATGACATGTTCCTTACTGATTCGGATCTGTCTCTTGTAAACGAGATCAAGGCAGTTTTCTATCTCATGTTCGCGATCACATTCCTTCTCGTTATCTTCGTAACGGCTTCGATCTGCAACAGGATCGTAAGTGAGAGAATGTCTTTCATCGGAACACTCAGAAGCCTTGGCATGAGTACTGCACGCACAGGAAGAATACTTCTTCTCGAGAATGTTCTCTATGCACTTTTGGGAAGCGTTCCGGCAACGGTATTCTACATGATTGTAAGAGATCCTCTCATGAACGTGATGTTCTATATGGATGACGGTTCAGGCAATTCAATTCTTACGATCCCCAAGCTTTCAATAGCGCTGGTTATCGGAGTAATCGTAGGTGCAGTCGTCATCGAGTGCCTGATTCCTCTTAAGGCGATCTTGAAGGCTCTCAAGACATCGATCAGAGACATTATCTTCGATAACAGAGACACTGAATATAAGTACAGCAAGTCCACATTTATTATCGGTCTTGTATGCCTTGCTATCGCAGTCGGTACTTTCTTCTTAAGAAATAACATCTTTGCAGCAACCTTCTGTCTGATTTCAGCGGTAGTTGCGCTTGCATTCCTTTTCCCGAGACTTCTTAAGCTGATCACGATCGGGCTCGAAAAACTTGCTGATAAGGTCAACAGTCCTTCTTGGGCGCTCGCATGCGCAGAGGCAAGAACGCGTAAGAGTACAGTAGGAAGCGGTGTCTTAAGTGCAACGGCTGCAGCAATGTGCATCGTCGTTTATTCCGTCGCAACTGGTATGGCAGGTTCTTTGAGCACAATGCCTTACGACTGTGATGTCGTAATGTCGGCTTCAAAGCAGAGCAAGTATTATTCTTACGTTGACCATCTTGAAAGCGTAACAGGAAGTGAAATGACCTATTCCACCATGTATGAATACAAACTTAATGATGAGGAAAAGATCAGCACTTCATATTTCTACGGACTTCCCGATGGCGGTTATAAATACTTCACCGGATTCCAGAATCTTCCTGAGAAGCTCGACGAAGGCAAGTGCATTATCGATAAGAAGCTCGCTAACCGTAAAGGAATATCCGAAGGTGATACGATCAAACTGACGATCAATCCTGAAGGTGTTTTCCCGGTAGTAAGAGAATATGAAGTACAGGATATTGTAGAACCCAATGCGTATGACGACGGAATGGAAGCAATCATTGTAAGTGAAATCGAATTCAAGGCTGTATTCTATGATTATCCGAATAACATTCTTATCAAATGCGATGATCCTGAGACTGTTAAGGATTTGATCGAGACATACGGAAAGGGTACATACGGAACAGTTCAGACCCTTGATGAGCTCATAGAGCAGAACGAGAAAGATAATTCAAAGACTCAAGCAGTTATAACTGCAATTATCGCTATCGCCCTCGGCATGACAGCTGTCGGCATGATTTCCAACCAGCTCTTAGGTTTTGAAGGCAGAAAGAAAGAGAGCGCAGTATTGCTTGCCACGGCAATGAATAAGGCTAAGCTTTCAGGCATTCTGTTAAAGGAAGTTCTTATCACTTCAGTATCTGCCTCTTTGATCGGAACATTGCTCGGTACGGTGCTGACATATGTAATCCATGCGGCCATCGACAATTCCGAAGCGGTATATCTCGAACTCAAAGTCGATCCGTTGAGAACTTTAACATTCTTCGTAATGCTGACAGTGGTATTCACGTTAACGGTTCTCTTCCCGATCAGGAATTTAAGGAAGATGAAGATATCAGAACAGATCAAGTATGAGTAATCTATGGAGGATAATAAAATGACTAAGATAATTGAAGTAAATAATGTAAGTAAGTCTTTTGGTAAGAACGAGAACATCAATCACGTTTTAAACGGCGCTTCCATGAGCGTTGACCAGGGCGAGTTTGTATCTCTGATGGGTGCTTCCGGTTCAGGCAAGTCCACACTCCTGTACCTGATCGGAGGCCTCGACAGAGATTTCCAGGGAAACATCTCAGTATGCGGAAGCGACATCGGTTCAATGAAGGATAAGAAGCTTTCAGACTTGAGACTCAAGAACATGGGATTC
>JAEIGA010003918.1_pt1 | contig 23137 bp, 19 predicted proteins | sample 9270691 | NCBI WGS metagenome assembly JAEIGA01 (sample SAMN17057246, study PRJNA624740) | gut metagenome | biome: biome; isolation source: fecal sample | host: Bos grunniens | place: China: Xizang | collected 2019 | reverse complement strand
CTACCATTAAAAGTATAGCATAGATTGGCCCCCAAAGACAGGGGGAGCGAGAAACTATGAGGGCGGATTCAGCGGTTGCCATCCGAGCGGTTGTGGGGGATACACAGCATCTGGCTTATGGATTTTTTAGATAAAAAACAGTACACTACAAACTATGAATCAACTTTTGTATGATAAAATCAAAGAACTCTCTGAGCAATACGCCAAAAAACTCCGCTTTAAAATTGACAATAGAACAGAAGAAATGAAATCAGACGATAATTCTCATTATTTAATATATCGTGTATTAGGTATTTCAATGACCGAGGGAAACCTAATCGATCTTTACCAAAATAAAGGACGATTTGTATATAAATATGCAGGTTCTTTTCTTGAAGAAGCTACTGTTTTATGTTTAAATCATAAATATCCCAATGGTGGCAAAATAAGAATACAAAATACATTGGGGAAAAGACCTTCCACTTATGAAATAGATTTTTTAAATCATTTGGATGCGTTGGAAATAAAATGGCGAGATGCCACAACAGATGGAGACCACATCACAAAGGAGCATACTCGCGTAAAAGTTATATGTCAGCATGGCTACAAACCAATTCGAGTGATGTTTTATTATCCACAAAGAGAGCAGGCAATTCGTATACAAGAGACTCTCAAAACTTTGTATGAGGGGATGCATGGAGAATACCATGCTGGTGATGAGGCATGGACATTTATAAAAGAATATACTGGTTTTGACTTAAAAGAAATCCTTGAAAAAATTGCAGAGGAAAGGTTTCCCGAATATGAATACTAATATGATAAATACCCTTACTTGTAAGGATGCGAGAACTGCACTGCAGGAAATAGCTGACAACTCAATAAATCTTGTGTATTTGGATCCCCCCTTCTTTTCACAAAAAGAGCATGAGTTGCGTTCCAGGTCAGATGGGAAAAAATACTCTTTTGAAGATAAATTTTCCTCAAAAGAAGAATATATCTCTTTTATGTCAAGTATCCTACAGGAAATCAAACGAATTCTCAAAGTCGATGGTTCTGTTTTTCTCCATTGTGATCGATATGCTTCCCATTATTTGCGGACAGAACTTGACAATGTGTTTGGAGAGACAAATTTTCAAAGTGAAATTATTTGGTCATACAAAAGATGGTCGAATTCAAAAAAGGGGTTACTAAATGCACACCAAAACATTTACTTTTACAGCAAAACAAAAGATTTCAAATTTAATAGATTCTATACGGATTATTCTCCTTCGACAAATGTAGATCAAATTCTACAAGAACGGGCAAGGAATTTAAATGGAAAATCTGAATACAAAAAAGACCTTGACGGAAAGGTGGTTCTAGCAAACGAAAAAAAAGGAGTGCCACTTTCTGATGTATGGGAAATCCCTTATTTAAATCCTAAAGCAAAAGAAAGATGTGGGTATCCAACTCAAAAACCGATAAAATTGATTCAAAGAATTATACAGCTTGTAACAGATGAAAATGATACTGTTGTGGACCCTTTTTGCGGAAGTGGAACAACTTGCGTTGCCGCGAAATCTTTGAACAGACACTATATTGGAATTGACAAGAATGCAGATGCCATCACTCTTGCCGAAAAAAGAATTTCGCAAATGATTATATCTGAATCAGGTGTTCTGTCAAAAGGAATTGAAGCATATATAGAGAAAAATGCATTTGAAAATAGCATACTCACCCTGTTGGATGCTATTCCTGTCCAAAGAAACAAGGGAATTGATGGATTTATAAAAAATGAAAATAGTTTAATTCCCATCAAAATTCAAAAAGAATCCGAAACCTTGGAAGACGCTATAGCTAATTTAGAAAATGCCGTCCGCAACAAGAATTTTGCAATAAAAATAGTAATCCAAACAAACGAAAATCACAACCCGCAGCTTTTTGAAGTTGAAACAAATGTCAAAATTGTAAAATATTTGGATTTGCAAATAAAAAATTTATTGCAAGTCGTATAGGTTCTAACAAGTCCCTGATATTCCATAAAATATTTAGTGACAGGAACTGAAAGCCCAAAATCTCCCAAAGAGCAGAGCCTTGCACAGAACCAGCTGCAGCTGTACAGAAAATAACAGTGGTTACCCCCCCGAGCGGTTGTGGGGGTTACACAGTATCTGGCTTATGGTGACGACACTGACCTCGCCCCTATGAATTCAAAAATCTTTGTGGTATAATTGGAAGGACTTTTCGGCTCGCCAAACCATCCGTTTTTGGGGGCCAGACTTATTCACGAGGAATTGATATGTATATAACTTGTCTTGATTTAGAAGGTGTTTTAGTACCAGAAATCTGGATTGCCTTTGCAGAGGAAACAGGCATTCCTGAATTGCGCCTTACCACCAGAGATATCAGCGACTACGATGTGCTGATGAAAAAGCGTCTTGCCATTTTGGAGGAACATAAGCTAGGACTGAAGGAGATTCAGGCCACCATCGCCCGCATTGACCCATTGCCTGGAGCCAAGGAATTTCTAGACCAGCTACGACGGGTAAGCCAGGTAGTTATTCTTTCCGACACCTTCACCCAGTTTGCAGCCCCCCTCATGGAAAAGCTGGGAATGCCCACCATCTTCTGCAACGAGCTAGAGGTTGCCCCCGACGGAAAGATTACTGGCTACAAGATGCGACAGGACAACGGCAAGTATCACGCCATCAAGGGATTTCATTCCATGGGCTACGACACCATTGCCTCTGGAGATTCCTTTAACGACTTGGCTATGATTACCGCTTCCCAGGCAGGCTTTTTGTTCCGTGCACCACAGCACATCATTGACGATCATCCCCAGATTCCTGCCTTTACAGAATATGACCAGTTGCTGGAGGCCATCAAACAGGTTGTAAACAAATAAAGTACATGAATGAGGAGAAAAGATGAATAAGATTATTACCGGGCAGGAAATTAAGGCCCAAATTGTTGCAATAACAAATGATTGCGTTTTTATTGACTTAAATGCCAAAAGCGAAGGCATTATCGATAAAACAGAATTTCTAGATAAAGACGGAAACTGTTCTTTGCAAGAAGGAGACACCATTTCCGCCTTCTTCATGGGAGAGCGAAATGGAGAAATGCGATTTACCACCAAGCTGGCCGCCGACAAGCTTTCCCAGGGCAAGGGAGACACCTCCATGCTAGAGCAGGCTTGGAAAAGCGGCATCCCCGTGGAAGGCAAGGTAGAAAAGGAAATCAAGGGTGGATTTGAAATCAAGTTGGGAAATGTCAGGGCCTTTTGTCCCTATTCCCAGATGGGCTTCCGCCAGAAGGAAGAGCCTTCCGCCTACATTGGCCGTGTACTTTCCTTCAAGATTCAAGAATACAAGGAAAACGGCAAAAACATTCTCGTTTCAAACCGTGTAGTTCTAGAGGAAGAACATCGTCAGCAACTGGCAGACATAAGTAAAACCATTTCCGTAGGCCAGGTAGTTAAGGGCAAGGTTGAATCCCTCCAGAGTTTCGGTGCCTTTGTGGATCTTGGAGGCTTTAAGGCATTGCTTCCTATTTCCCAGGTGGGACGTGGACGTGTAGCAGATATTTCAGAAGTATTGTCAGTGGGACAGGAGGTTGAAGTAGAAGTTATTTCCACCGACTGGGACAAGGAGCGAGTTTCTGTAAGTCTCAAATCTCTTATGTCAGACCCCTGGGACACAGTGGCAGACAAATATCCTGTTGATTCCAAGCATACTGGAGCAATTGCTCGAGTTGCAGACTTTGGTCTTTTTATTACCTTGGAACCTGGAGTGGACGGGCTTTTGCACATTTCCGAGCTCCAAGGTGAAAACAGAAACACCAATCTGAGGGTAAAGTACAAGGCAGGAGATTCCATGGATGTGGCCATTAAAGCAGTGGACTCAGAAGAAAGACGAATCAGTCTTCGCTCTGCCACCAGTAGTCAGCAGGACAAGGACACCGAAAAATACCTTGGAAGCCAAAAGGATGACGGTGACACCTACAATCCCTTTGCCGCATTGTTAAAGAAAAAATAAATTTTAGAAAAAGGTGAAGCCCAGGTGCTTCACCTTTTTTTTGCAATAAAAAACCCGACCCAAGAAATACTTGAGTCGGGCTGATTCAATCTCTTATACCCTATTCGGGACTACAGCTTGTATCTTCCAGTGGAAATAGTATGACCCTCGTTGTATACGTCGAACCAAATTTCCTTGTTACCAGAAAGATCCAACAAACTATAGAAATCTTCCAAAGATGCCACTTCCTTGCCATTTACAGCAGTAATAACATCTCCGTTTTGCAATCTCATGGCAGCTGCAGGGGACTTTGGCTGGACATTGGTAACTACCACGCCCTTCACCTTATCCTCTGTCAACTGCAACTGCTTGCGAGCAGCATCATTGAGCGGTGCGGCAATAAATCCTGGCCACAACTTTGAATTATCGGCCACCAGTTCCTCATTGCGATTTTCAATCTTCACTTCCAAGGAAACTTCCTTACCACCACGCAAAACCACAAAGTCAGCAGTTTCGCCCACCGTCAAATCGCCTACTTCCCGCACCAACTGATCCACAGATCGAACATCATGGCCGTTCAACTTGATTACAAAGTCACCAGCCTGCATTCCAGCCTTTTGAGCAGGAGAACCGATGAAAATCTGAGATGCAAAGGCACCCACACGGCGACCAACACCCAAAGCTTCCTTGTACTCGTTGGTAATGTCCACCAGAGAAACACCCATCCAGCCGTAAGTTACCTTACCTGTTTCGATGAATGAATCGATGGCCTTCTTTACGTTGTTAATGGGAATCGCAAAGCCCAATCCCTGGGATCCACCAGATTGAGATGCTATCCATGTGTTGATTCCAATTACCTCACCGTAAATATTTACCAGAGCACCACCGGAGTTACCTTGATTGATGGCTGCATCCGTCTGAATGAAGTCGCTGATATTGCCAATTCCGTTTCCGGAACGACCAGTTGCACTAACAATTCCCTGGGTTACAGAAGCGTAATATCCCAGTGGAGTTCCCATAGCAAAGCAGATGTCGCCAGTCTGCACCGTGTCGGAATCTCCCAACACCGCCACAGGAATATTTTCATTCTTGGCCTCAAAGGAAACCAAGGCAATGTCCATTCGCTCATCCTTACCTACCAACTTTGCTTCAAAGGTACGATCGTCGGAAAGGCGAACGGAAATCTCATTGGCAGAACCTGCCACGTGGTTATTGGTTAAGGCGTAATAGGTATCCCCATTTTTTCTTACAATTACCCCAGAGCCAAGACCAGACTGCTCGTATTCCCGAGTCTGACCTTCTCCTTCACCTTCTTGGCCAAAGAAAAAGTTAAAGGGCCAGCCCATGGCAGGAGTTGTAACAGTTTTCTTTTCAATTACATCAATTTCCACAATGCTGGGCAGTACGCCACTAGAAACTGATCGGAACACATTTTGCATGGCCTCTGCCACCGCCAAGGAATCTTTTGCAATGGCAACAGCAGGAGCAGTATCTGCAAAAGCTGTATTGGCAGATTTTCCTTCTGAAGAACTACAGGAAAAGGAAAACAGCAGAAATGATAAGAGGGTGGCAAATGCTACACCTGCCAGATATTTTGTTCGTCGTTTCATAAAAATAAACCTCCAATAGACAAAAGATTCTTTTTCCCATTCAACATGATTCACAAACGAAAGAAAAAGAATCCCTTGCTCTACACTACTTATTAAAAACTAACACATCCTATAGTGAAATACAAATTTTGAGGAAAATCGTTACAAAAGATTTGAGAAATATTTAATCTCGCAGGGTAAGAATTTCTGTGTGATCTTTGAATACGGCTACCGTATGTTCCTCATGGGCAGAAAATTTACCGTCGGCAGTGATTACAGTCCAGCCATCTTCTGCCACATCAACCTCAGGTACACCAAGATTAATCATGGGCTCAATGGCCAGCACCATTCCAGGCTGAATCCGTGGGTTTGGTCCCCGGCCCACCACGTTGGGCACAGAAGGATCCTCGTGAACCTCCAAGCCCACACCGTGACCACAGTATTCATAAACGACGCCATACCCAGCAGCTTCTGCCACAGCGGACACGGCTGCACCAATATCCTTGATACGGTTTCCAGCCTTGCAAGCCTCAATTCCAGCTGCAAGACATTGGCGTGTCACTTCCACCAATTTCTGGTACTCAGGCTTTACCTTACCAATCATTAGGGTAACGGCAGAGTCACTGATATAACCATTTAAATCAATTCCAACATCGATGGAAACAAGGTCCCCATCCTTTATCTTGCGTTTTTTTGATGGCACACCGTGAATAACCTCGTTGTTTACGGACACACAGGCAGCCCCAGGAAAGTTTTCCCGATACCATGCAGGCTTTCCCCCACGAGCAATCATGTATTCAAGACACAGGTCGTCAATATCCTTGGTGGACATACCAGCCACAATCTGCGGAATAATGCTCTTGTACATTTCCGCCAACAGACGGCAGGATTTGCGAATACCTTCTATTTGAGTTTCATTTTTAAGTCGAATCATCTTTCCTCCAACATGCTTTTTTTCAACAGGGCGGGAACCCGCACCTTTTTATCTAACCGCATAGCTTCATCGAGACAAACACCTGCGGTATAGGTATCATCCATACGGAAATAGGCTCCAGCCATCCGCACCAACAATGCTGCATCATCCTTGGGACTCAAGGCCAACTCCAGTGCTGCTTCCCAAGCATCCAGTGCCAGTTCGTCGGACACGTGTCCTTCCAGCTGATTTAGCCACAAGTTTCGAGCCAAAATTAAAACCTCTGGAAAAAAGTGGCGAAAGTACGAAAAAATCTTTTCCATGGCAATAATTTTAGTAACCAGCAAAGAAGCATCATAAAATCGGGAACGAAGAATCAATTCCTCGCACAAGATAAAGCCATAGTCCATAAAATCTTCTCGACAAAACCACTTTGCTAGGCTAAAATCAGCAACTTCACGACACATGCGGACGTACTCTTCTACTGATTCATCTTCTCGTCCATGAAGCAAGTCAAAAAAAATCAGTTTTGCCCTGCTTTCAGGATCTTCTCGGCTTAAAAGCCATTTTCTGTAATCAAAGGAATTTCCTCGTGATTCCTCTGCCTTGTGGTGGGTAGCACGAGACAAATCGAACATGGCTCGACGCTGAAAATCCGAGAGAATTTCGTAGGCTCGCACCAAACGATGAAAGGCTTCTATTTGCTCCTTGGACAAATCAGCGGCATCGGCTGTATCGGGATGAAGTTCTTTTGCTTTTTTTCTGTAGGCTCGTTTAATTTCTGCGGCTGACGCTGTGGGATGAACCCCTAAAATCTGATAACAATTTTCCAAATTCAGCCTAACCTAAGCGAGAGCCGACTACACAAGCCTGCTCAAAATCTCCAATTATATTAAAATCGTTTACCACCATGCCTTCCTTTTCCATGGCCTTCATCAGAACGTGGTTTGCTGAAGGTGCTGAAAACAGAGCCTTGGTAACAAAGGCGGCACCTTTTTTTCCTGTAAGATTACCACAGGAGGAAAGCACTTCTGTCACACGGGCAGGAATCTTTCCCTTGAACAAGCCATAACTGGGACTTAAAATCACCACATATTCGTAGGGCATCAGTCTGAGTGTATCTGTGGAGCGATTTCCATCCACCACATCTACAAGGTGGCCACTACCAGCAGCTCCATCAGAAAGAGCTTTCACTATTGCATTATTATGTTTTGATTGGACATCAAGAAAATGAAGGATTATAACACGCATTTTTCACCAGTTTTCTACAAGTATTTATACCGGAACTGGAGATTGATTCTGTTGGATTTTTCAGCGTGTGTTTCCGTCAAAACTAAGGAAGTTTGATGACATAAAACACACGCCTAAAATCAATAAAGGATCGTTACATTATCTCCTGTTTACAGTGCTGCATCAGCAGGTGCTTCAGTAACAACGTCTTCAACAGCTACAGGTTCAGTTGCTTCGGCACTCTCAACCTCTACAGCCTCTGTGTCAGTAGGCTCAACTGCATCAGTGGATGTTGCCTCTTCAGCAGGAGTTTCTTCGTCCAACCAGAAACTACCAGATCCAGTTGCTTCTTCTTGGGCAGCGGCTGCATCCAAGGAATGAACTTCAGGAGCCTTATTGATAAAGGCCAAGATAAAGGTGGCCACAAAGAACAAAGTCACTAAAATATATGTAGTCTTGGTTAGCACATTGCCAGAACGGGAACCAAATGCAGCTGAGTTTCCGCCTCCCAAGAGACCACCCATGCCACCTCCCTCTTCATTCTGAAGAAGAACCACACATACCAGCAAAACGCATATAATTACAAATGCTACCAAAAGAATAATACCAATAACACCCATTTGTTTGTTACTCCGTCTTATAAGATACAATGTTGGATTGTACCCCAAATTACGGTTTTATGCAAGGGAAGTGCTTTTTTTTCATATTGAATAATAGTTTTGCTTTGACAGATACCCCCTGCAAATGAAAACGCTCCTTCCCCTTTTGCAGGGCCTGTGATATACTTTTTTCCATGAGCACACAAAAATTTGTCCACCTTCATGTTCATTCTGACTTTTCTTTGCTGGATGCCTCAGCAAAAATCAACGACTTGGTAAAACGAGCAAAGGAGCTTGGGATGGATGCCCTGGCTTTAACCGATCACGGAAACATGTTCGGGGTGTTGCGATTTGAGCAAGCCTGTCGAAAGGCGGGAATCAAGCCCATCATTGGCTGTGAATTCTACGTAGCAGCAGGAAGTCGTCATGCAAAAAACACCACCGAGCGGGGGAAAAATTACTACCACTTGATTCTTTTGGCAAAGAATGAGGAAGGGTACCGCAATTTGATGCAACTGGACTCAGCAGCCTATACCGAGGGAATGTACTATAAGCCTCGCATTGACAATGAGATTCTCCGTCAGCATAGCGGTGGACTAGTGTGTCTTTCTGCCTGTCTTGCAGGCCAGCTTCCCCAGTTGCTTTTAACAGGTAAGATGAAAGAGGCTGAGGATTTTGTCCATGAGTATCAAGACATTTTTGGCAAGGAAAATTTCTTTGTAGAATTGCAGGATCACGGTATTTCTGAGCAAAAGAAGGTTGCTCCCCTCCTCATCGACATTGCAAAAAAATTAGATGTTCCCATGGTGGTAACAAACGATATCCACTTTGTATTGAAGGAAGACCAGGTGGTGCAGGATGTAATGCTCTGTATTGGTCGAAAGGAAACGAGAAGTGACCCCAAGCGACGAAATCCCTACAACAGCGAATTCTACATGAAAAGCGCCGAGGAAATGGCAGAGCTCTTTCCTGAATATCCAGAAATGATGGAAAACACGGTGAAAATTGCAGATATGTGCGATTTTACCATTCCTCAATTTTCCACAGAGCAGCTTAAAGATTGTTTGCCAGTGTACCAGATTCCACCAGAATTTGCCACTCAGGACGATTATGTGCGACACTTGGTGTACACGGGCCTTGAAAAACGATATAAAACTATTACCGACCAGATTCGAGAGAGAGCGGAGCATGAGCTTTCTGTAATTTTCAAGATGGGATTTTCTGGCTATTTCTTGATTGTGTGGGACTTTATCAACTGGGCAAAGCAAAATGACATTCCTGTGGGACCAGGCCGTGGTTCAGGTGCAGGTTCCTTAGTTGCCTATGCCATGACCATTACCGACGTAGACCCCTTCCGCTACAACCTCCTGTTTGAGCGATTCTTGAATCCTGAGCGAATCTCCATGCCTGACTTTGATATTGACCTGTGTAACGAAGGGCGTCAGGCAGTAATCGACTATACTCGGCAAAAGTACGGAGACGAGCAGGTAGCACACATCGTTACCTTTAACACCCTCAAGGCCAAGGCGGTAATGAAGGACGTAGGTCGAGTTCTGGATATTCCCCTGAATGAAGTGAACATGCTCACAAAGCTGGTACCAGACAACCCCAAGGCTCACCTGAAGGATGCCTTTGAGGTCAACGAAAAAATGAAGGATTCAGGACAGCTAGCTCCCTACCGGAACGACCCGCGGTACAAGGAAATGTTCGACCTGTGTCTAAAGATGGAGGACTTGAACCGCAACACAGGACTCCACGCCTCTGGTATTGTAATCGGAAAAACTGCCATTCCAGATTGGGCTCCTGTGTACAAGGATAGTCGCACGGGAAAGACAGCAGTTCAGTTTACCATGGACATCATCGAGCCCTGTGGCTTGGTAAAGATGGATTATCTGGGTCTGAAAACCCTTACCCTCATCAAGCATGCAGAGCACATCATCCGAAAACGACCTGGCTACGAAAATTTCCGTGCAGACCAAGCACCAGAAGATGATAAAAAAACCTTTGAGCTTTTCTGTGCAGGCCAGACGGCGGCAGTATTCCAGTTTGAAAGTCCTGGAATGCAGAAAATTCTTCGACAAGCCCAGCCCAGCCGTTTGGAAGACCTCGTTGCCTTGAACGCCCTGTACCGACCAGGCCCCATGGACTATATCCCCAACTACATCGAAGGAAAATTCGATCCTAGTAAAATCAAGTATCCCGATCCCTGCTTAAAGGACATTCTGGAAGAAACCTACGGCGTTATGGTGTATCAAGAGCAGGTTATGCAGGTAGCCCAGCGAATTGCAGGCTATAGCTTAGGTGGGGCAGACATGCTGCGCCGTGCCATGGGAAAAAAGAAAGCCGAGGTAATGGCGGCAGAAAAGAGCAAATTTATAGAAGGAGCCGTTAAAAATGGCTTTGAGGCACAGCACGCCGACGATATCTTTGAAATCATGGTTCCCTTTGCAGGCTACGGATTCAACAAGAGCCATGCTGCAGCCTATTCCATCGTGGCCTACCGTACTGCCTACCTCAAGGCAAACTTTCCTGCAGAATTTATTGCCGCCAACTTAACCAACGAAATCACCAGTGCGGACAAGCTTCCCGCCTACATGCAAGAAGGCCGTGCCATGGGCTTGACTATTCTGCCCCCTGACATCAATCGTTCCAGCTGCTACTTTGACGTGGTGGACGAGGAAATTGTGTTTGGTCTTATGGGAATCAAGGGCATGGGTGAGGCAGCGGCAGAGGCCATTATTCGTGAGCGAGAAAAGAATGGCCCTTACAAGGATTTTATGGACTTGCTGGACCGTGTTCCTAGTTCCGACATCAACAAGAAAGTGTTGGAAGTCCTTATCAAGACAGGGGCTTTTGACAAGCTAGGGACAAACCGAGCCACCTTGCTAGCAAACATGGAAGAAGCGGTGGCCTACAACGAAGCAAAGCAAGCAAACAGTAAGTTTGGTCAAATCAGCCTCTTTGAAGATTCTGGTGAAAAGGAGTTTGTAGACTTTGAATTCCGTGTCATGGATGAAATGCCTCACCAAGATTTACTGACACTGGAAAAGGAATGTATTGGCTGCTATGTATCTGGCCACCCCTTAGATGATTACAAGGACTTGATTAAAAATGCCTGCACCTTAACAGCCACCACCATGGAGCGCTCTCAAAGTGACAAGCAATATACCATCATTGGCCAGCTAAAAGAATTACGGCCTATTGTCACCAAGAAGGGCTCTGCCATGGCCTTTGGCAAGCTAGAGGACATGGAAGGCGAAATTGAAATCACCTTCTTTCCAAAAATCTGGGAGCTCCAGCGAAGTAATTTGGCAGATGACATGGTAGTGGCACTTTCTGGCAAGGTGGACAAAGGACGTGGAGATACCCCCTCCTTTTTAGTTGATGAGATTTTAGACATGGGTAATCTTAAACTGAAAACCAACTGGGATCTTCACATCAAAATCGATTCCACCCTGAAAGATGAGCAACAAATTTATGGATTACGTGATTATCTATTTGGTTCTAGTGGTAATTCTTGTGTATATTTTCATATAGACACACCCACTGGCCATCAGATAATCAAGGCAAATCCTATGATGAAGGTTTCTTGTTCAGATTATTTTATACATGAACTGGAGATGCAACCTATGGTGAGCCAAGTGTGGAAAGAATAAACTTCCTCCATCAGGAAAAAACAGGAGTGTACCATGATAATTTTTAGTTTATTAGCAGCTGCCATCAGTCTCTATACCATGATGTGCTTTGTGAGAATCATCCTCACTTGGATTCCCAGTCTCAACTACTCAAAGTTTGGTCATTTTATGGCAACACTCTGTGACCCCTACATGAATTATTTCCGCAGATTCAGATTCCTTCGGCTTGGAAATATTGATTTTAGCCCCATTCTGTCTTTAGGACTCTTGGTGGCAGTTTCCAATATCTTTTCCAACATTGCCAGAACAGGTCGCTTAGGAGTGGGATATATCTTGGCATCAACAGTTTCCATGGCTTGGTCCATTGTAGCATCACTCATAGGATTCCTCATAATTCTGCTGATTATTCGTCTTGTGGCCATCTTTCTCGGAAAGGGAGGGGGGTCCTTTTGGTACAGCCTAGACAGCACTTTGAATCCCATTGTATACAAGATTGCAGGCATCTTCCGTGGACGAAATACCTTCATGACACAGAAGACCGCCTACATCATCACCATTATAGCCCTTTTTGTAGTGCGGCTTATTGGAAGCATTCTTTTTTCCATCATCGTGAGACTTTTAACTGGGCTCCCTTTTTAACAAAAGAGCATTTTAATGAAGCTTAAGGAAATAGAAACTCCTATCTCCACTCTCTCTGGTATTGGGCCAGCAAAAGCTCGCCTCTTTGCCAACATTGGCATCTATACCATTGCAGATCTTCTCAGCTATTATCCCAAGGATTGGGAAGACAGAACCCAACCTGTTCCCCTCGCTCAATTTAGGGAAAAAAAGGTTCATACCATAGCCCAAGTTATTGGTCATAGCTGGTTTGGCTACGGCAAGATGAAAACCTTGAAAATCACCATTGCTGATGCCAGCGGACGAGGGGAGCTTGTGGCCTTTAACCGCCCCTTTTTGGAAAAATCCTTACCAGTGGGAGCTATTATCGCCGTTACAGGTCAATTTTCCTTAAAATACAACCAACTTCAGTCAACTTCCTTTGAGGCAGAAAAAATTGCTGACAAGGGCAATCTCCAGGACTGGCAAAACAAGACGGTTCCCGGCTCCCAAGTCATTCCCATTTACCCCTTGACTGCAGGTCTTTCCAACGGCCACATCAGGCAGGCAGTAAAACGAGCATTGCAAGAATACGGACGAGGCATTGAAGATGAACTTCCTCAAGAAATCCTTCAAAAACGAGCTCTTATGGGAAAGGCACGGGCTATTGCTAACATGCACCAGCCCAAAAACTTGGCCGATGCACTGGAAGCTCGAAAAACCTTGATTTACGAGGAACTGTATTTTTTTCAGTTAGCTATTGGTGGGCGAGCCTTGCTTCACAAGGGACGACTGCCAGACCTAGAGCCGGCTCAAGTTCAGGATACCACCTTTGGCCCAGAGCAAGAGGCCGCCTTTTTAGAAAGCCTTTCTCCACGACAGGAAAAACTCTTGGCCGCCCTTCCCTTCCAGTTGACAGCAGGCCAAAAGCTTTGTATCACCGACATAAACCATGACCTAGATCAATGTGAAAAAAGCCGCTGCACTGGAGCGGTGGGACAACAGCCCTACACCATGGCTCGTCTGGTACAAGGAGATGTAGGTTCTGGAAAAACCTTAGCCGCCTTCTTTGCCTGTTTGAGAATCGTGGACTGGGGTGGACAATGTGCCTTAATGGCTCCCACAGAATTGTTGGCACGACAACACGCAGAAAATGCCGCAAAAATGCTGGAGCCAGCAGCCGTCCGCTTAGCCTATCTTACTGGTAACATCAAGGCGGCAAACAGGGGGCCCTTGATGCAAGCACTGGCAGCAGGCTCTATCGATATTGTCATTGGAACCCATGCTCTTTTTTCCAAGAATATCCAGTATGCAAACCTTCATCTGGTGGTAATTGACGAGCAGCACCGCTTTGGAGTTTTACAGCGAAATGCTATCCTTGAAAAAGGCCGCCAAAAAATCCCAGAAAAGGAGGTGTATACCGTGCCCTCCCTCCTTATGCTTAGTGCTACCCCCATTCCCCGAACACTGGCCCTCACCGCCTTTGGAGACTTGGACATTTCCATCATCAAGACCATGCCAGCAGGCCGACTTCCCATCAAGACCTATCTTACCCGCATGGGAAACGAGGCCAACGTGTACCAGTATGTACAGAGGGAACTCCATGCTGGCCACCAAGCTTACTTTGTGTACCCGCTGATAGAAGAAATTGCTTCTGCAGAAAATGATCAGGAAGCTCCCTCTAGTGGCCTTTCTGGAATAAAGTCAGCCCAAGATATGTTCCAGTTTTTGTCCACCCAGGTGTATCCTGGAGTTCCCATGGCCGTCATCCACTCCCGTACCGAGGAAGCTGAGCAGCACCGCATTCTTGATGAATTCCGTAAGGGTGAAATCAAAATTTTAGTGGCCACCAGCGTAGTTGAAGTTGGTGTGGACGTGGCAAATGCCACCTGTATGGTTATTGAACATGCAGACCGATTCGGTATGGCTGCCTTGCACCAGCTACGGGGACGAGTTGGTCGTGGCAGCCTGCAATCCTATTGCTTTTTGATTTACGGCAAAAATATTACAGAAACGGGAAAGGAGCGGATGAAGGTATTACGAGAAACCACCGACGGCTTTGTGATTGCAGAGGAGGACTTAAAGCTCCGTGGCCCCGGGGAAGTAACTGGCATCCAGCAATCAGGTTATCTTACCTTGGGCTTGGCAGATCCAGTTCGAGACAAGGAACTTTTGGAACTAGCTCGTCGTGATGCCTTTAGTCAACTTGGAGAAATCGGTTTAAAATAAAAAAGGCAGGAAAGACTGCTCCATCCTGCCATTCTACCTGCACATTACCTTATGCTACAAAGGCCTCTAATCGCTCCACATAATCTGAAGATTGAAGACGGCGGATGGCCTTCTTCTCAATCTGGCGGATTCGCTCCTTTGTCAAATTGAACTTGTCTCCCACTTCCTTCAAAGACATGGACTTGTTGCCACTTAAGCCAAAACGATACCTCAAAATCTGGGCCTCCTTCAGTGACAAGGTTGACAGAGCATTTTCTAACTCATCCTGCATAACGCTTTCCATGGCTTCATCTTCAGGAGACTGGTAACGGGTATCCACTGTATTGTCTCCCAGTGAAACAGAAGAATCATCTCCAGTACCCATAGGAGCATCCAGGGAAACCATATCACGAGAAATATTGATAAGATCCCGCACCAACTGGCCAGATAACCCTAGAATCTCAGCCACTTGGGTCATCTCTTCTTCCTCGCTTTTATCAGCTGTAATTGACTTACGAGCCTGCTCAATCTGCACCAACTCATTAGCACGGTTCAAGGGCAAACGAATCATGCGGGATTTTTCGCAAATAGCCTTCAATATTGCCTGACGAATCCACCATACGGCATAGGAAATGAAGTGGTAGCCCTTGGAAACATCAAAGCGCTCAATGGCAGTCATAAGACCAATATTACCCTCACTAATCAAATCTACCAAATCAAGGCCGTGGTTCTGATATTTCTTTGCCACATTTACTACAAACCGCAAGTTTGCCTGAACAATCTTATCCTTAGCAGCCTTGTCACCCTTGGCTGCCTTGGTTGCCAACTCAACTTCTTCTTCCCGAGTTAGCAGGGGTATTTTATTTATTTCCTTCAAATACATTGAAAGAATATTGTCATCAGAATTCATCACAAAGTTTGTTGCTCTCATAAAAATTACCTCCAAACAAGAACAAGTCACTACAGAAGGTTTTGAAATCAAACCTTCGATTCAATCATTCTATAAAACATACTGCATATTTCGTGCCAAGTTTCAATATAAAATAATACAAAATCCATATTTAATTATAATACAAAGAAATATTTTTTTATAATAATTTTTATTTCAAAAAAAAATCAAAAAGACTTGCCAACAAGGGATAAAAATCACTATATTTTAAGAAGTTAGTGAGTCAAAAATTTACCATCACCTTTTTTCTGCAACTAAACTGTATCATTTTGATACATCACTCCATTTCCTGCCTATCAGTGTATCATTTTGAATCAATCATCACATGGGATCCATGTCCCGTGTATTTTTGACACAACTTTCTATTATAATACAAGATATTTTCTCGATTTTCTTGACGAAGGTACAATTTGTACGTATATTTTATACTAGAAACTCGTTATAATCCTATGGAGGACAGTATATGAAAGTTATCCCTTTAGCGGATCGTGTTCTGGTAAAAACAGAAAAAACTGAGTCTAAAACTGCCAGCGGAATTATCATTCCTGATACAGCACAAGAAAAAACTCAGATTGCTGTTGTAATTGCAGTTGGTGACGACAAGGAAAAAATCAAGGTAAAAGATGGAGATCGGATTATGTACGATAAGTATTCCGGTACAAACATCAAGATTGAAGGTGAAGATCACTTGATTTTGAAGGCTGACGATATTATCGCCATCATCAAGTAAGATTTTTTACAAACATAAAGGCCATTGCCTAAAAGGATTTATTTTAATCCTTTTAGGCAATGGCCTTTTTTTTACCACATCGGCTTTATTTAATTTTTGGTACCCGAATCTGCATAATTTTAGCATCCTGATGATAGGGGTTATATTTGAGGCAACTTTCTAAAGAACGCTTTGATTCCTCTGAAAATCCCGTTTGATGCTGAAGCCAAGCCAATCGATACAAAATATCAGCCTTTTCTTTTGCAGTAGCAGCAAGACCAGCAGCCTGAGTATACACATCCCACGCTTCGTTAAACTTCCTTCTTCCAGCGTAAATTTCTCCCAAATTAATTAAAACAGGAATTTCCACCTCATAACTATTAGTAGAAGCCAATTCAGGATACCGCAGACTCTGATCAGATAATAAAGATTCGAATAACTTCTGAGCCAAGTCAACATCCACATACCCACCGGCACCTACCACAGCAAAATAGGCAGCACATTCACACTCTTTAACAGACAACTGCTCTTTCAGTTCCTGATAATCAGCACTGCCAAAACGGTTCGTTAAAGAAGCATCAAATACACGGCGTGCCTCTTCCTCATGTCCCAAAGAAATGAGAGCTGGAACAAGGGCCTCCACTAGTTTTTCGCTATTTTCAGCAGTTCCACCACTATATGCCTCCAGCAGCAACCATGCGGCAGCTTCCTTTTCTTCCTTTGTCATCTGTGGATTGACTTGTGGACTGATAGTATAGATATACTCAAGGGCAGCAGTGTAAGCAGAATTTGTTCTTGCGTGAGAAGCATCCAACAGGGCTAATACCTGTTCTGGAGTAGTTTTCGGCAACATATCATAGGCAATCATCCCTGCAGAACGGAGCTTTGTCTCACGAAGAGCCTTAGCAAGGTTGTTTTCTTCTGGAACAAGCTGCACCCGCAAAGCCATTTCCATCAAGGCTCCTAAACATTCTTCATTATCTGGATATAATTCCAAAAGACGGTACAATGCCACAGCTTCTTGTACTAGGTCGTTGTTCTCTCGAGCATCCTTTGCACCATTTAAGTACAGCTGAGCAGGTAAAGTTTCGGTGCCTGTATCAATTAATGCCTCTCTGACCTGCCGACCACTTTCTATATCACCTAAAATTGTATGTATATCAGAAGCCAACAACAAAGCCTCTGACGGAGGATTCTTTTCAAACAAGGACAAATACTCTAATGCTTCCGTATATTTTTTCCCATCGTAAGCGGCATAGGCCCAAAATACAGGATCAGAAAGATTTGCAGCTTGTCCATACTCCAATGCTTTTTGAAAATCACCGGTAGCAGCACAAACCACTGCCGCATTCTGAAGCCATTTATCATTTTTGGTGGAAAGATAGGCAGAAGCATAGATTGATGCAAAATCAGCAGATAAATAATCTACAGATTGTTTTTCTCCCGCTTTTTTAAGCTGAAAAAGAGAAAGAAGAGAGGCATATTTCGTTCCCTCCAACTTTTCTGCTTGACTTTGTGCCTGAGACAATGATTTATTTTCATATAAAAACCAACTGTACACGGCATGCAATTCAGGATTATCTGAATATTGACGAATACCAGCCTTTAATGTTTTTTCAGCTTCTTTTTTTTCCCCAATATTAATTTGCCTCTTGTATACCCCAAGGAACTGCAGAGGACTTTGAGCCGCATCCCGTGCATTCTTTAAAACACTTACAGCTGAACCTCCATCACCTGAATCGATATGAAGGTCAGCTGTTTCCAAGAGGGTATTAAAAGACTGAGCCTCTTTTTTAAGACCACAGGAAGCAAGAAGGAAAATCATACAACAAACTATAAAACAACTTCCCTTCCTCATCTTTTACTTCCCTCCAAGTTCTTTTTTTATATTATCAAGAACAGCATTTACAAACTTATAAGAATCATCAGAACCAAATTCCTTGGAAATATCCACCGCCTCATTAATAACAATTGAGGGATGCAAGTCCTTTTGGTATAACAATGGATAGACGCTGATTCTTAAAATCGCCAAATCTACCTTATTGATTCGGTGCAATTCCCATGAATCAAGATGCTTTTTAATCAAAGCGTCAATTTCTTCTATATGCTCTATAGTACCAGCTACCAACAATCGAGCGAAGGTTTCACTTTCCTTTGGCCCAAGAGGAGCCGACATAGTTTTATCCTCGTCTTGCTGAACATCATCTTTAAAAGCATGTTCCCAAGGAAAATCCATCAAGGAAGCTACATCCTTATTGCCCATATCCCAAGAAAACAATGCTTGGAAGGCTAAAATCCTACCCTTTCTTCGTGCCACGTTGTCCTACCAATTTTCCAGCAATTTATCCAAAGCGGAACCAGTCTTTACCATCTGGAAGTTACTTGCAGTTCGCAATTCCTTGGTAAGCTCCTGGGCAGCTTGGGCCATAAATTGATTCTGCTGCTGAGCAGTCAAATTCTGGCGAATATACTCATAAATAGTCATAGTTGAATCAGGCTGAATCACATCGCTCAGTTCCAACATCTTGGCACCGTACTTGTTGCGGATAATGTAGAACTGAAAATCATCAGCAGTGGAAGTAATTTCAGAAACATGATCCACATTCTTAGTAAAGAGATCCATCAATACCTGATAGGTAATACCTAATTGCTGGGCTGCCTGAGTATTTTTGCTCACATACAAATCACCAGCTTGATAGGAACCATCAGCCTTCATTGCGAGTTTTAACTTATCTGGAGAAGTCTTCTTGCTTTTAATTTCCTCGTAAATGGTGGTAATCTTCTTTTGAGCAGCTTTTTCGTCATTTCCCTTTGGAACAAGCACCAAAAAGAGCTTGAGAATATCATTCTGAACAAAGGAGGCCTTGTTCATCTCGTAAAAAGCACGAATATCGCTATCGGTGGGAACAACAGCGGCTAATTCACCTTGCTTCAAGGTAAGGATGTAACGACTTACTATAAGCTGATTTTTCATATAAGCCTTATACTCATTGAGTGTCATACCCACCTGAGCCTTAATATACTGATCCAGAGACATACCTGTTTGCTGTGTAATGATTTGAGCTAACTGAGCCTCAGTCAGTTTTTGACCAATTTGTGGAGCCATATTATCGAGGAAATACTCATTTACTTCTGAATCTGTAACATTGATGCCAGCTTTTTGTGCAGCCTGAACAACAAGCGACTCATCTATCATTGCATCAAGAATTTCCTTTTTTTGCTCCACAGTAAAAGAAGCCATTCCAGTCTGCAATTTGTAGGATTCCACACGACTTTTTAGTTGTTTGAGAGTAATTGACTCTGACTTGTTCAGCTTGATGTTAGCCAATGGCTGTAAATCAGCCTGGGCAAAGGCCAATACTCCACTAACAAGAAGAAGTACACTACAGAGAGCTATTCGTTTCATTCAAAACTCCTCTATGGCTAATAGAAAATTAAGAAATCTTAAAAATTCTAATTAGCGTGAAATAATCTACTGTACAAACAGTAGTCTTTGGGTAATGTTACATCACCCAAAGACACTTTTTTTTAGGAAATTACAGCCCGGATACGGCGAACACCGGCAGAAGAAGACTGCTCTTTCTGAATCTTGAATGTGCCAATAAGTCCAGTATGCTCCACATGAGGACCACCACACACTTCCTTGGAGAAATCACCAATGGTATAGACCTTTACTCGATCTTCGTATTTTTCTCCGAACAAAGCAGTTGCTCCAGAATTCTTTGCTTCTTCCAAATCCATAATTTCCATGGAAACAGGCAAGTCACGTTGAATCTGCTGATTTACCATATCTTCTACCTGCTGAACCTCTTCCTTAGTCATGGGAGTAGGATGAGAGAAGTCAAACCGCATACGGTCGGCAGTGATATTAGAACCTTTTTGAGCCACGTGGTCCCCCAATACTACCTTCAGAGCCTTGTGTAACAAGTGGGTGGCAGTGTGGTACTTAGTGGTGATTTCAGACTGTTCTGCCAAACCACCTTTAAAGGCACCTGCACTCTGACTTCGAGAAAGCTCCTGATGCTTCTTTTCAGCTTCTTTAAAGCCATCTTTGTCCACAGTAAAGCCATTTTCTGCAGCCAATTCTTCAGTCAACTCAATGGGGAAACCAAAGGTATCATAAAGACGGAAGGCAACACGACCTGGAATCTCCTTCTTGGGATTTTTCATTAGGTTGGGAAGCAGCTTTTCAAACTCAGCCTCACCCTTTCTCAGAGTTTCACCGAACTTCTTTTCTTCGGACTGAAGCTCGTTCAATATCTTTTCGGCATTCTCTGCCAACTCAGGATAGGGTCCTTTAAAATTTTCGATAACGAGCTGGGCAAGTCCTGGCAAAAATGCCTCTTGAATGCCAAGCTTTTTTCCGTGGCGAACCATACGGCGAATCAGACGACGAAGCACGTAGCCAGCTCCCACGTTGGAAGGTACTACACCTTTGGGGTCTCCAAGAATAAATACAGAAGCACGAAGGTGGTCTGCAATTACTCGAACGCTACGATCCTGCTCCTCGGTGGTGCCGTAGCTATAACCAGAAAGCTTTTCTACCCCCTGAATAATGGGCTGGAAAATTTCTGTCTGGTATACGCTCGTTTTACCAGCCAAAACGGTGGTGGTTCGCTCAAGTCCCATTCCGGTATCTACATTCTGCTTAGGCAGCTTTACCAAGGTATTCTCGTCAATGCGGTTATATTCCATGAACACATTGTTCCAGATTTCCATCCAGTTATCACTGTCAGTACCCTTGTTGGAGCCTGGACCAGGTTTCCCCTCTCCTACCCAATAGAAGATTTCGGTATCAGGACCGCAAGGGCCTGTGGGACCAGCAGCCCACCAGTTGTCGCTGGCTGGCAAGAAAGCGATTCTGTCCTCTGGCATTCCCACTTCTTTCCAATAAGAAGCAGATTCTTCGTCACGAGGAGCATTTTCATCTCCAGCAAAAACCGTAACGGAAAGCAAAGCTGGGTCAAGGGCCAGCCAATCCTTGGAAGTCAAGAACTCGTAACTAAAGGCAATGGATTCCTTCTTGAAATAGTCTCCCAAAGACCAGTTTCCCAGCATTTCAAAGCAGGTCAGGTGACTAGCATCTCCAACTTCGTCAATATCTCCAGTACGAACACATTTTTGGTAGTCTACCAATCGTGTACCAGCAGGGTGAGTTTCTCCCATCAAATAGGGAACAAGGGGATGCATTCCTGCTGTGGTAAACAAAACGGAAGGATCATTTTCTGGAATCAATGACTTACCAGAAATCTCAACGTGGTTTTTCGTCTTGAAAAACTCGATATATTTTGTGCGTAATTCGTTAGCTGTCATAATGCTTCTATAATAATTTTCATAAGGCTCTCTGTCAAGCCAAGCCAATTGAAGTATAAGCTTGGATCTAGCCAAGCCAATTATAGTATAGGCTTGGATCTAGCCAAGCTCAAAAAGTGATAAAAACTTGGAGTTGAAATTAGGTTTCTAGGAAAGACAGCTGTGGGCAATAGGTTATATCTTGAACAGATTGAGCTTTTCTTTCATACTTGAACAAAGCCTTTTTTAGGGTAACAGTTGATTGTGGAGTTTTTTGTATGGAGATTATTGCCAATCCTCTCAGTGGAAAAAATCAGGGAGCAGAAGTGATTCAGCAGGTAAAAAAATACCTGGAAGGAAGAAATATTGCGTATAACCTGCATCTCACTCAGGAGCAAGGACATGGACAATATCTTGCCAGGGAATTATGCAGAAAGGGAGCATCCACCATTGTGGCCATTGGTGGCGATGGCACCTTTCATGAGGTTTTGAACGGCATGAACTTTGAAACAAGCCGACTGGGATTGATTCCTTCTGGCAGAGGCAATGATTATGCTTCAGGTACAGGAATTAGCATGGATCCCATAGAAGCACTGGCTCCCATCATAGCTGGAATCCAAGATGAAACAGACTACATTCAGGTGGGAAAGGCCCGTTGCTTAAATGTGGGAGGAACAGGCCTTGACGTGGTGGTGTTGGAACATACCGCCAACAAAAAAAACTCCATTTCATATGCCACCTCCTTGGTACACTGCTTATTGAAGTTTGAATCTTATCCAGTACAGGTTCAGTTGGAGGGAGAAACAACAAGCTATGATTGCATTATGGCAGCAGTTTGCAATGGTTCTTTGTTTGGGGGCGGCATGAAGCTCTGTCCTCCAGCCAACAATCGAGATGGTTTAATTGATTTGATTATTATCTGCAAGCCACCTCGTATTCCCACCTTAGCCATTATGCCTACATTTGTAAAGGGCAAGCATATGGGCAAGAGCTATGCTACTCACCTGTGCTGTACCAATGTAAAAATCACCACCCCTGCCCCCATCGAGCTAGACGGAGAGATTTACCACGGGCTAGATTTTGACGCACGGATTGTAAAAGGTGGCTGTAAAACCTTTGCAAGACATATAACATAAAAGCCTTTTTTGTTTCAGAACAATATTATAGTATTGAGATACGAGAAAAGAATTGGAGAAGCTTGTGAAAAAGATTTTCATTTTTGTACTTGTTATGTTTTTGTGTGTAACAAGTTTTGCTGGTGGAAATAAAAAGAAAATTTCCTTAGAAAAATGGCAGGGAAAACCACTTACCATTGTTTGTCCCTGGGCCATTAATGGTGTGGTAGATATTATCAATCGTTCTCTGGCGGTTTATGGAGAAGAAATTTTTGGACAACAGATTATTGCCACAAATGACTTTATTCGGGAAGGAGCCATCACTAT
>JAEIGA010003917.1_pt1 | contig 23137 bp, 19 predicted proteins | sample 9270691 | NCBI WGS metagenome assembly JAEIGA01 (sample SAMN17057246, study PRJNA624740) | gut metagenome | biome: biome; isolation source: fecal sample | host: Bos grunniens | place: China: Xizang | collected 2019 | reverse complement strand
TTTACTGAATTTAATGTTGATACACCGAATAATATCCTTGCTGTTGAATACTTAAAAGCATTAAGAAAGCTTAATTCCAATATTGAACCAATTTGTGTAAACAGAATCGGGGCAGGGTATAACGACGATTTTGCAGTTGAGAGTTTTGCTTCTGCAACTCATATTCGTTCACTTATTAATAATAATGAGTCCTTTGAAGACTTTGTGCCTGAAAATTGCCTTTCAATTTATGATGCTTGCATTAAAAACGGACAAGTCCTTTCACAGGAAAAGTACAATATTGCTTCAATTTCATTACTTCGTTCAAAGCTTTATGAAAATTCAGGGGACATTGCCAATGTTTCAGAAGGACTTGAAAACAGAATTGACGATGCAATTAAATCAAGCGTTACACTTACTGAAATTTATGATAAGGCAAAGACAAAAAGATATGCTCATTCAAGAATCCGTCGTGCAGTTTTATGCAAGCAATTTGGTATTTCAAAAAGTGTAATGGAAATTTCTGCACCTTATGTAAGACTATTAGGCTTTAATAAAAACGGTCAGGAAAGATTAGGTGCCCTTGTAAATAATTGTAAATTACCTTTTATTACAAGATTTTCTGATTTATCTAAAATCAATGATGAAAATGTGAATATTATCTTCGGTTTTGAGGAAAAAGCAACTGATTTTTATTCTTGCTTGCTGGGTACTCCTGACATCTGTGGTAAGGAAAGACTTTTTTCTCCTGTTAAGCTGTAATTTTTGCAAGAAATCCTGCAAAACTTATTGATTTTTATGTATCAGATATTGTATAATGTTATGGTATTTTATTCGATGTGGTTTGAGGTAGATTCAATGAAATCATTTATTTTTTCAAAGGATAACCTGTCAGGTAAAAAGCTTTCAAAAAGTCACAAAAAGCTTGCTGAATATATTTCAACTAACTATGACAAGGCTGCTTTTATGACTGCTTCAAGGCTTGGTGAAAAGGTTGGAGTGAGTGAGTCAACCGTTGTTCGTTTTGCAACTGAAATGGGCTATAAGGGGTATCCTGAATTACAAAAAGAGCTTCAGCATAAGATTAAATCAAAGCTTACTGCTGTTCAGCGTATGGAGGTTTCCAGTACCCTTATCGGTGAGGATGACGCTATTAAAAAGGTTCTCAATGGTGATATTGAGCTTATCCGTCAGACTCTTGAAAATGTAAGTGAGGAGCAGTTCAGAAAGGCTGTTTCACTTATAAATAATGCTCGTAAAATCTATATTCTCGGTGTTCGTAGCTCGGCTTCACTTGCAAGCTTTCTCTACTTTTATCTTAATCCTGTTTTTGAGAATGTTGTTTTGGTTGATACATCAAGTGGTAGTGAAATGTTTGAGCAGATGTTCAGAATTGATGAAAACGACGTTTGTGTTGCAATCAGCTTCCCTCGTTATTCAAAGCAGACTATCAATGCTCTTCGTTTTATAAATGACCGAGGTACAAATATTATTGCTATTACTGACTCTGCAGTTTCACCAATTGCAGAATTTTCAGATACAGTTCTTGTTGCTAAAAGTGATATGGTATCAGTTGTTGATTCACTTGTAGCACCATTAAGCCTTATTAACGCTTTGATTGTTGCCCTTACTTTCAGTCGTCGTGAAGAGGTTTATAATAATTTCAATAAGCTTGAAAGCATCTGGGATGAATATCAGGTTTATGATAAGTCAGATGGTGGCGAAAATGAGTAATAGTGTAATTGTAATCGGTGCCGGTGCAGCAGGTACAATGGCTGCAGGTGCTTCTGCTGAAAACGGAGCAGATGTTATTCTTCTTGAAAGAAATGACAAAATTGGCCGTAAGGTTATGATTACAGGTAAGGGCAGATGTAACGTAACAAATGATATTGGTGATGATGTACAGAAATTCATTTCCAATATTCCCGGTAACGGAAGATTTTTATACGGTGCATATATGGGCTTTAATTCTCAGGATGTTATGTATTTCTTTGAGGATTATGGCGTTAAATTAAAGGTTGAGCGAGGAAACCGTGTTTTCCCTGAAAGTGATAAGGCAGTAACTATTGTTGATGCACTTAATTCCTATATTACCGATATGGGTGTCAAGAGAAAGCAGGAGCGTGTAACAACTCTTATTACAGAGGATAATTGTGTTAAGGGTGTTATTACAGAAATGGGTAATGAGTATTACGCTGACTCTGTAATTATTGCCACAGGTGGTCTTTCTTATCCTAAAACAGGCTCAACAGGTGACGGATATAAATTAGCACAGAGCGTAGGGCATACAATCACAACTCTTCGTCCTTCCTTGTCAGCACTTAAATGCTATGAGGGTATTTGTAGTGAATGTATGGGTCTTTCACTTAAAAACGTTGCTATTAAGGTCTTTGACACAAAAAAGAAAAAGGAAATTTATGATGATTTCGGTGAAATGCTTTTCACACATTTCGGTGTTTCCGGTCCGATGATTTTATCAGCAAGTGCTCATATGCGTGATATGGAAAAGGAAAGATACGAAATCTTCATTGACTTAAAGCCGGCATTATCCCATGAAAAGCTTGATGCAAGAATTCTTCGTGATTTTGCTGACAATACAAACAAATCAATTTCCAATGTTTTAGCATTGTTATTACCAAAATCTCTTATTTCTCCAGTATTGCGACTTGCTCATATTAAGCAGAGTGAAAAAATCAATCAGGTTACAAAGGAAATGAGAAAAAATCTTGTCGATACAATAAAGGGTATTAAGCTTACTGTAACTGACTTTAATGATATTAATGAGGCTATTGTCACATCAGGTGGAGTCAAGGTAAGCGAGATTAATCCAAAAACAATGGAAAGTAAAATTTGCAAGGGTCTTTATTTTGCAGGTGAGGTTATTGACTGTGACGGTTACACAGGTGGCTTTAATTTGCAGATAGCCTTTTCAACAGGACATTTAGCAGGAATATCTGCTTGTGATAGAGGAGAATAATAATATGATTAATGTAGCAATCGACGGACCTGCAGGTGCAGGCAAAAGCACAATTGCAAGAGCTGCCGCAAAGGAGCTTGGCTTTATCTATGTTGACACAGGTGCTCTTTACAGAGCAGTTGGTGTTTACTGCTTAAGAAACAATATTACTACAACTGATGCAGATGGCGTTGGTGCAGTCCTTGAAAATATCACCGTTGAGCTTAAATTCGTTGACGGTGTTCAGCACGTTTACTTAAACGGTGATGATGTTTCAACTGAAATCAGACTTCCTGAGGCTTCTATGGCAGCTTCAAACGTTTCAGCAATTCCGTCTGTACGTGCATTTCTCTTTGATTTACAGAGAGATATTGCAGCTAAAAACAACTGTATTATGGATGGTAGAGATATTGGTACTGTTGTTCTTCCTAATGCAAAGGTTAAGATTTTCTTAACAGCTGACCCTGAGGAAAGAGCAATGAGAAGATTTATTGAATTACAGGAAAAGGGTAGTACAACTACTTATGAAGAGGTTCTTGCTGACTTGAAGGTAAGAGATTATAACGACTCACATCGTGAAATTGCACCTCTTAAGCCTGCCGAAGATTCAGTAACAGTTAATACAACAGGAAATACTCTCGAAGAGTCAATTAAATTAATGATTAATACAATTAAGGAGAAAATGTAATGGCAGATAAGAAATATTTTGATTTTACAGATTTTACAACAAGAAATGGTTTTAATGTTGTAAGACCTCTTTGCAACCTTGCTTGTAAAACAAGAGTAAAATTAGTAGTTGAGGGTGAGGAAAACTTAAATCGTGAGGGTGGCTTTATTTTAGCTTCAAACCACTCAATCATTTATGACCCTATTTTCCTTGCAACTGCATGTAAAGACAAGCTTTTCCACTTTATGGCAAAGTATGAAGTATTCAAAAACCCTGTTTTTGGTGCTGTATTAAAGGCTTGTAATGCTTTCCCTGTTGTTCGTGGTAAAGGCGATTTAACTGCTGTTAATTATGCAAGTGACCTTGTAAAGCAGGGTAAAATCCTCTGCATTTTCCCTGAAGGCACTCGTTCAAAGGACGGTTATCCTAAAAAGGCTAAATCAGGTGTAGGTCTTATTGCAAGAAATGCTAAATGTGACATTGTTCCTGTTGCTATATGTATTGATGACGGTAAGAAATTCGGTGGTAACATTTACATAAAATTCGGTGAAGCAATCAAATATGAGGATATGGGCTTTACAGAAGACGGTGGTACAAAGGAAAATAAGGAAGTAGCTAATAAGGTTATGGATGAAATTGTCCTTCTCTGGAGGGAGTGCAGAAAGAAATGCAAGTCAATATAACCCTTGCTAAAACTGCAGGCTTTTGTTTTGGTGTAAACCGTGCTGTTACAATGCTTTACGACCTTGTGGAAAAGGGTGAAAACATCTGCACCTTTGGTCCTATTATTCATAATCCTCAGGTTATAAATGACCTTTCCTCAAAAGGCGTTAACATTATTGAGAATATTCTTGATGTTTCACCTGATAAAAAGGTTGTAATCCGTACTCATGGTGTTGAAAAGTCAATTCTTAAAAAGTGTCAGGAGCTTTCAATTGATTATATTGATGCCACTTGTCCTTTTGTTAAGAAGATTCATAAGATTGTTGAAAAAAATTCAAGTGAAAATGTTCCTGTGCTTATGGCAGGGGATAAAAAGCACCCTGAGGTTGTTGGAATTAAAAGCTACTGTAATGGTGACTGCTTCATTTTCAATTCGGCAGATGAGCTTGAAGAAATCTTTGAAAACAACAAATTTAACCCTGAAAATCCATTTATTGTGGTGTCACAGACAACTTTTAGTATAAAAGAATGGAAAAAATGTGTTAAAATTATAAAATTACACTATACAAACGCAAAAATTTTTGATACAATATGTAATGCGACCGAAGAAAGACAGGCAGAAGCGCTGTTATTATCTGAAAAAAATGATGCTATGATAATAATCGGTGGTAGGACAAGTTCAAATACTGCAAAGCTTAAAGCAGTCTGCGAACCCAACTGCCCGACTTATTTGATTGAAACGGCAGAAGAGCTTTTGGACATAGCCTTGTGTGATGTTCAGTCAATAGGCGTTACTGCGGGTGCTTCAACTCCCGACGGTATAATTAAGGAGGTAATAAAAACTATGTCCGAGAAATTTGAAAATGCAAACACAATTACTATGGAGGAGACAGGCTTTGAACAGATGCTTGAGGAATCACTCAACAGTATGAGTTCTGACCAGAACGTTGTAGGTACTGTAGTTGGTTTCACTGCAACTGAAATTCAGGTTGAAATTGCAGGTAGAAAGCATACAGGCTATGTGTCTTTTGATGAATATAGCGATGACCCATCAGCTAATCCAAAAGCAGAGCTTAAGATTGGCGACGAAATCAAGCTTCGTATCATGAAGACAAACGACGTTGAAGGCACAATCAAGCTTTCAAAGCGTCTTTATGACCGTGGTGCTATTTGGGAAAACATTGAAGCTGACGACGCTATCCACACAGGTGTTGTTACAGGCATCGTTGGTGATAACAAGGGTGTATTTGTTCAGGACGGTCCTATTAAGGTATTCGTTCCTGCATCTCTTGCAAAGCTTCGTAGAAATGATTCTCTTGAAGAGCTTATCAAGACAACTGTTGAATACAAAATCATCGAGGTTAACAAGATGAGAAGAAAGGTAGTAGGTTCAATCCGTGAGGTTGCTGCTGCTAAGAAACAGGAAATCGAAGATGCATTCTGGGCAAACGTTAACGAAGGCGCTGTTTACACAGGTACTGTAAGAAGCCTTACAAACTACGGTGCATTCGTAGACCTTGGTGGCGTTGACGGTATGGTACATATTTCTGAGCTTTCATGGACAAGAATCAAGCACCCATCAGAAATCGTTAAGGTTGGCGATACTGTAGAAGTTTATGTTAAGGAGCTTGACAAGGAAAACAAGAAGATTTCTCTTGGTTACAAGAAGGTTGAGGACAATCCTTGGGAAATCCTTAAGCGTGATTATCCAGTTGAAAGTGAAGTTGATTGTAAGGTTGTTAGCCTCACATCATTCGGTGCATTTGCACAGATTATCCCTGGTGTAGATGGTCTTGTTCACATTTCACAGATTGCTCATAAGCACATCGGCACTCCTGCTGAAGTACTTAAGGTTGGCGAAGTTGTTAAGGCAAAGATTATGGAAATCGACTTCGATAAGAAGAGAGTTTCTCTTTCAATCAAGGCTCTTATCGACCCACCTGTAGTTGAAGAAGCTCCTGTTGAGGAAGCACCTGCAGAAGTAGTTGAAGAAGCTGTTGAAGCTCCTGTTGAGGAATAATCACTCGGTTTTAAATCCGTAACAGAAATATTGCAGGTCAGATGTGTAAAAGCTCGTCTGACCTGTTTTTAAATTATTGAGGTATATTTATGAAAAAAGGATTAAATGTTTTATCAGGTATTGCAGCTGTTGGCACTGCAGTTGGTAGTGGTATTTTTTATTTAAAGAAAAAGGATATCTGTCCTAAGTGCGAAATTAAAAAAGCACTTGCAAAAACAAAATTTCATTATACAAAGGACGAAATGTACAATAACGGTGCTGCTTTAACACCACCAATGGGTTGGTCAAGCTGGAATATTTTCAGACAGAGAATTGATGAAAACGTAATCCTTGATATTGCAAAGGCTATGAAGGAATCAGGTCTTGCTGACGCAGGATATATCTATGTAAACCTTGACGATTGCTGGCAGTCCTCAATGAGAGATGAAAACGGTAAGCTTCAAGGTGATTTGTCAACATTTCCACACGGTATCAAGTGGCTTGTAAATCAGGTTAACGACCTTGGAATGAAGCTTGGTATCTATTCTTCAAACGGTACACTTACATGTGAGGATTTACCTGCATCACTTTATAATGAACGAATTGATGCTGAAACCTTTGCTGAATGGGGAATTGAGTATTTTAAATATGACTATTGTCATCACGTTTTAATTCCTACTGAAGCTCCATACATTGACAGTATTTCAATTATGGGTAATTTTCTCGAAAAAGAGCTTGTTTACAGAGCGAAGGAAGCAGTTTTATCAGGTGATGCAAAGGTAGTTTATGAGGATGTTTCACAAAGCTACGTTAAAGGACTTGACAGTGGTCTCGGCAAAATCGAATTTAATAATGTAGAAGTACCTTGTGACGGTGAATACGCTTTCACTCTTATTATGAAAAAGAATACAGCAAAGGGACAATTCTGCGTTGTTACTGTTAACGGTACAGATAAATATGACTTTTTAATCGCTGAACAAAAGGCTTTCTCACGTGAAGGAAGAAGACAGATTAAAATTCACCTTAAAAAGGGTGTTAATACAATTTCAATTGAAAATCCTGTTGGCTCACCAATGGATAGTGCTGCAATGCAGTATGAAAATATGGGTAAGGAGCTTGCAAGAGCTACAAAAAAATACGCTGAAGAAAACAACTGTGACGAAAAGAAAATTCTTTACTCAATCTGTGAATGGGGTTGGAACAGACCTTGGAAATGGGGCGGAAAAGCAGGTAACATTTGGCGTACAACTCCTGATATTCAGCCAAATTGGTTGTCAGTTGTGGGTATTTATGAGGTTAATGTACGACTTGATGAGTATGCTCGTCCTGGTGCATTCAACGACCCTGATATGCTTGAGGTTGGTAACGGTAACCTGACATTTGAGGAGAATAAGGCCCATTTCACATTGTGGTCTATGATGGCTGCTCCTCTTATTCTCGGTAACGACATCCGTGATTTTATAAAGCCTGATGGTACAGTTGATTCTGACAATAAGGTGTTGCAGATTCTTACTAATAAGGATGTTATTGCAGTAAATCAGGATAAGCTTGGTATTCAGTGCAAGAGAATTAAAGCAGGGCTTAAGGATATTCTCGTAAAGCCACTTGAAAATAATGAGGTTGCAGTTTGCTTCTTCAATAAAACAAATTCAAGTGCTGAGATGACCTGTACTTTAAACGAAATTCACAATGTTATTAATGTAACATTACCGAAATCAGAAAAATATGTGTGCAAGGAATTATGGGATAAGACAGAAACAGTAGTGACTGATAAAATCACAGTAAATGTGGAAGGTCACGGTGTTAAGGTTTTCCGAATTTCTGCGTTCTTATAATTTTTTGCATATTCTTAAATATAATATTTGCTATAAGGGAAATTCCGAACCAACAAAGTGAAAATATTGGAGTTATAATCCCTAAAACATTTCCGAAAGAGCCTGTGTAATCCCACACTCCAAAGGAAAATACTTTATTTACAATAATCCCTACTGTAAATTCAATTATTGTAATTGCAAAAGCACCTATTAGTGCTTTCAAAATAATTGGTGTATCCGGTATTGCTGAATTTATGAGATATAATACTAGAAGTGCTGAACCACCTGTAATAATCATTGACCAGTGTGTAAAGCCACGGAATATTATCTCCAACAAGCCATAACCCAAACCACCAAAGAGAAATATAAAAATATACTTTTCTATGTTTTTCATATAATCACCAATATACAGTATTAACCAAAAACAACAGATTATAAATTAAAGGTGACAGAAATGACCGATTTTGAACAGAAAAAATTAAGAGCTGAACAGCTTCGAAAGGAGCTTAATCACCATATTTATCGTTATTACGTTGAGAATGAAAACGATATTTCCGACTACGAATACGATATGCTTATGCGTGAGCTTGACTCTATTGAAAAGGAATATCCTGAACTTTTAGCACCTGATTCACCAACACACAGAGTAGGTGGTCAGGCTGACGGACTTTTTGAAACAGTTGTTCATACAGTTAAAATGGAAAGCCTTCAGGATGCTTTTAATCATAATGAGGTTCGTGATTTCAATAAAAGAGTAAAAGACGTTTTCGCAGATGCAGAATATGTTGTTGAGCCTAAAATCGACGGTCTTTCAGTTTCTCTTGAATACACAAACGGCGTTTTTACACGTGGCTCAACACGTGGTGACGGTGTTCAGGGTGAGGACATTACTGCAAACCTTCGTACTGTCAAGTCAATTCCGTTAAGACTTAAAAAGGATATTCCGTTTATCGAGGTGCGTGGTGAGGTTTATATGCCACGTGAGGTTTTCCTTAAAATCGTTGAAAAACAGGAATTAAAGGGTGAAAAGCCATTTAAAAACCCACGAAATGCTGCTGCAGGTAGTATTAGACAGAAAAATCCTAAAATCACTGCAGAACGAAACCTTGATATATATGTTTTCAATATTCAACAGGTTGAGGGCGTTGAAATTAAGGGTCATTATGAATCCCTTGTATTTCTCAAGGAGTTAGGCTTTAAAACTATTCCATTCTTCAATAAGTTCAATAATATTGACGACACATTAAAGGAAATTGAACGAATCGGTGACATCCGTTATACATTGCCATTTGATATTGACGGTGCTGTTATCAAAACTGATGATTTCTCAATGCGTGAGGTTATCGGAAGCACTGCAAAATTCCCTAAATGGGCATTGGCTTATAAATATCCACCTGAAGAAAAGACAACAAAGCTTATCGATATTGAAATCAATGTTGGCAGAACAGGTGTACTTACTCCAACTGCAGTTTTTGAGCCTGTACTTGTTGCAGGGTCAACTATCAGCCGTGCTACTCTTCATAATGAGGATTTCATTACTGAAAAGGGTATCAGAATAGGGGATACAGTTATAATCCGTAAGGCAGGTGACATTATTCCTGAGGTGCTTTCAGTTGTTAAGCATGAGGAAAATACAACGCCTTATGAAATGCCTAAATTCTGTCCGTCATGTAATTCTCCTGTTCATCGTGAGGAAGGTGAGGCTGCAATCCGTTGTGACAATCCTGATTGTCCAGCACAGCTTTTAAGAGTTCTCATTCATTTCTGCTCACGTGATGCAATGGATATTGAGGGTCTCGGTGATGCAGTTCTTGAAACATTGTTGAATCAGGGCTTAATCAGTAAAATTGCAGATATTTACAGAATTGATTACGAAAAGATTGCACAGCTTGAGGGTATGGGTAAAAAGAGTGCTGACAATATGCGAAATGCTATCGAAAAATCAAAGGAAAATGATTTGTCAAAGCTTCTTTTTGCATTTGGTATCCGTCATATAGGTCAAAAGGCTTCAAAACTCCTCTCAGACCACTTTTTAACACTTGATAATATAATTTCAGCCACAAAGGAAGAAATCCTTCAAATCGAAGGCTTTGGCGAAATTATGGCAGAGTCAGTTGTCGAATTTTTCGCATTCCCACAGACTCAGCAAATGATTGAGGAGCTTAAAAGCTTCGGTCTTAATATGGAAAGTCAGCGTGAAATCAAGGATAATCGCTTTGAGGGAATGACCTTTGTGCTTACAGGTACACTTTCATCCTATGGCAGAAAGGAAGCACAGGAAATTATCGAATCTTACGGTGGCAAGGCTTCTTCATCAGTTTCAAAGAAAACAACTTATGTTTTAGCAGGTGAGGCAGCAGGCTCAAAGCTCCAGAAAGCTACCGACTTGGGCATAACAATTATCAACGAAGAACAATTCGCTGAGATGATTAAGTAAATTCTATTTATCAAATAAAAAGGACGGAAAATCAACTCCGTCCTTTAACTTTTATAATCCTTTATTATAAAATTCATTCTTAAACCACACATCATCAACCTCAAATGATTTATGATTCAAATATTCCAATATTCCTGCATCTGTTGTAAAATCAAAAACCAATTTATATGAATACAAAAACTGCTTTTTATAGCCATATTTTTTATTTTGAGCATTTGTTCCGTATTTTCCGTCACCTAAAAGTGGATGACCGATTGATGCAAAATGTGCTCGAATCTGATGTGTTCTGCCTGTTAAAAGTTCAACTTCAACGAGTGATAATTCACCGTCACTATCAAGCACATTATACTTTGTACGGATTTCCTTTGAGTCCTCCATTTTCTTTTTGGAAACAGTAACCTTGTTTTTGCTTTCATCCTTTACGAGATAGCCCTCAAGAAGTCCTGATTTCTTCTTAATTTCACCGTGAACAATGCAAAGATAGAATTTATGTAATTCTCTGTCCTTCATTTTCTGATTAAGAATACGAAGCGTTTCAGCATTTTTTGCAGCAATTACAATTCCGCCTGTGTTTCTGTCAATTCTGTTTACAAGTGAAGGCACAAAAGAAGCCTCATCATCAGGCTTGTATTCTCCTTTTTCGTAAAGATAACGCTTGATTCTACCAATAAGAGTATCAATATATTCGTTATCATCAGGGTGGGAGAGTACACCAACCTTTTTATCGCAAAGAATTATATTTTCATCCTCATATATAATATTAAGATTTTTTGATGCTTTAAGAAAATCATATTTTTCAGGTGCTTTCTGGAAAAATTCATCATTGATATACATATCAACAACGTCACCCACGTTTAGTCTTGTTGAAATTTCTGCTCTTTTTCCGTTAACCTTAATTCTCTTTATACGAATATATTTATATAAAAGAGTCTTTGGAAGAAGCGGCACACTTTTAGTTATGAATTTATCAAGTCTTTGGTCAGCATCATTTTTATTTATAGTAAAACTTTTCATTTTGCACCTCAAAAAAATTTATAAATAAATATATCATATATTAATGGTCTTTTCAACTTGAAAATTAGAAATTTATATTATAAAATAGAGTTGGTGATAAAAATGGAAATTAATAAAACACATTATAAAGTATTAGGGGAGACAGAGAAAATTTATCTCAATATGTCAACTCTTGAAATCCGTGAAAAGCTGAATGTTGCCTTTAAAACTCCTACTGCTGAGGATGATTTTACAGGAATTTTCGGTAAATACAGCAAAATGGATAAAATGTATAAGCTTAAATACATTTACACAAGAAATAAACAGCTTCAGCCACAAACCTTTGACCGTTACCATTATCTTGTTGATGTTGGTGAGAATGAAAAAGGTGCTTATATTGAGTATGTTATGGTTTATGATAAGCTTTTTGACCCACTTGTAAGACTTGTTTATATCCTTGCAGTATTGGGAATTTTAGGTTACATCTTCTATTTATTCACAAACGGTGCTTTAAGTAAGGTTTCTTCTGTAGTTTTAAGCGGACTTATTGTGCTTACAGTAGCCCTTGTCTTTAAAAAGCCAAAGGAAACAGCAGAGGAATGTAAAAAAGCAGAAGATTTATTCAAAAAACTTATTAATGAAATCCAATAATTGTTGACAAAATCGAGTTAATATTGTATCATAATATTACATTAATACTTTAACTGACTAAAAAGGAGTAGTTATTATGAAAATGAAGAAAATTCTTGCTGTCCTTATGGCAGTACTTATGGTTGCTCTTGTGTTTACTGCATGTGGCGGTAACGAAGCAAAGCTTGTTGTTGCTGAAGCTGGTTCAGCAGGTGAAGAGGTTATGAATACTGACGAATATTTCGCAGATGCTACAAAGACACCTGTTGATACAATGGCTAAGGCTCTTATGGAAGTTAAGTCAGGTACAGCTGATATGGCTGTTGTTGACTATGTTATGTCAATCGGTTCAATCGGTGAAGGTACTGACTATGCTGACCTTAAACTCGTTGAAGATGTTTCTTTCTCACCTGAAGAATACGGTATCGCATTCAGAAAGGGTTCAGACGCTGTTAACTATGTAAATAAGGCTATCAATGAGCTCAAGGCTGACGGTACTCTTGCTGAAATCGCTGCAAAGTATAAGCTTCAGGACCTTCTTCTCGGTGACGGTACTGCTGAAGAGGTTAAGGCTGAAGAGTCTGACTGGGAATACATTAAGGCTAAGGGTAAGCTTGTTGTTGGTATCACACTCTTTGCTCCAATGAACTACAATGATGAAAACGGTGAACTCATCGGTTTCGAAACAGAATTTGCAAAGGCTGTTGGTGCTAAGCTCGGTCTTGAGGTTGAATTCCAGGTAATCGATTGGAACTCAAAGGAAACAGAACTTGCAAGTAAGAATATTGACTGCATCTGGAACGGTATGACAATTACTGAAGAAAGAAAAGAAAATATGCAGATTTCAATTCCTTACATGGAAAATAAACAGGTAGTCGTTGTTAAGGCTGACTAATTTAGGAGTTTAATTAATGTCATTTGTACAGGTTAGCCTTGCGTTATTAGAAGGCTTTTTACAGAATTGCTACCTTTTTGGTGCAACATTGTTATTGGCATTGCCCTTGGGACTTGTTATTTCATTAGGCTCAATGTCAAAATTCAAACCATTAAAATTTATTACAAAAGCATTTGTCTGGGTCATCAGAGGTACGCCTCTGATGCTCCAGCTTTTTGTGGTCTTTTATGTTCCGGGGCTTGTGTTTAATACACCTATGAAATCCCGTATGACTGCAGCACTTATTGCTTTTGTTATTAACTACGCTGCATATTTTTCAGAAATATACAGAGGTGGTATTGAGTCTATTCCAAAGGGACAGTATGAGGCAGGTCAGGTTCTTGGAATGACAAAAACACAGATATTCTTTAAGGTTGTTTTAATGCAGGTTGTAAAACGAATCCTTCCACCAATGAGTAATGAAATAATCACTCTTGTTAAGGATACTTCACTTGCTCGAGTTATCGCTGTTTCTGAAATTCTTATGGAAGCAACTGATTTCTCAAGTCAGGGTCTTATCTGGCCATTGTTCTACACAGCATTGTTCTTCCTTGCATTCTGTGGTGGTCTTACATTGTTATTCAACTATATTGAAAAGAAATTTGATTATTATCGAGGTTAATTATGTCTATATTAAAGGTAGAAAATATTAAAAAAAGCTTCGGTAATGTCGAAGTTTTAAAGGATATCAGCTTTTCACTCGAAAAGGGTGAGGTTTTATCAATTATCGGTTCTTCAGGTAGTGGTAAAACAACATTGTTAAGATGTCTTAATTTCCTTGAATTTGCTGAAAATGGTAAAATTATTGTTGATGATGAGGAGCTTGTTGATTTCGCATTACACGATAAGCAGAATGATGAAGCACTCCGTCAGAAACGACTTAATTTCGGTCTTGTTTTCCAGTCCTTTAACCTTTTTCCACAGTATAATATCCTTAAAAATCTTACACTTGCTGTTGAATTGCTTGAGGGTGTTAAGAAAAAGGATAAGGAAAAGCTTCAGGAAATCAATAACAGAGCAATGGATTTGCTAAAAAGAGTTGGTCTTGAGGATAAGGTTTACGCTTACCCTTGTGAGCTTTCAGGTGGTCAGCAGCAGCGTGTTGCAATTGCACGTGCATTAATGCTTTCACCTAAAATTCTTTGCTTTGACGAGCCTACAAGTGCTCTTGACCCCGAGCTTACAGGTGAAGTGCTTCGTGTAATCCGTGAGCTTCGTGACGGTAATACAACAATGATTATTGTTACTCACGAAATGAACTTTGCGAAGAATGTTTCTGATAAGGTTATTTTTATGGCTGACGGAATTATTGAAGAGGTGGGTGCTCCTGCTCAAATTTTTGATAATCCAAAGAGTCCTCGCTTAAAGGAATTCTTAAGCTCATCTTTAAAAGATTAATTTTTAAATCCTTCGTTTTTACGGAGGATTTTTTCTTGTATTTATTGTTTTTTTATGTTAATATGTTTTTGGTGATGATTATGAAAAAATTTATTTCAATATTTTTAACATTAACTGTATTACTATTATCATTTTCAGTTTCTGCATTTGCAAACGACCCTGTAACACTTTCAATTCAAAATGAAAAGGTTTATGCAGGGGATACCTTTACTGTAAATGTGTTTATCAGCGATAATTCACAGGTAAGTGGTGCAGTAATTGATATTAACTATGATAAAAATATGCTTGAATTCGTTTCTGCAAAGGAAGGCGGAATTCTTGATACAAAGGCAAATATAAGCATCAGAAACATCAAAAACGATAAGTCTTATGTCCGTTTTACTTATATGTCAGGCTCTTCTGCTATCGATTCTGAAGGAATTCTTTTTACAGTTACATTCAAAGCACTTGAAACTGCAAAGGGTAAAACAAACCTTGAAATTACAGTTCCTAATCCTGCTGATTTTGTTAACAGCAGCCTTGAAAAGCTTGAATATAAAACAGAAAATGCTGAAATTGTAGTCCTTGATAATATATCAATCGAAACAACAGAATCCACAACTGCAGAAACTACAACAAATGAGGAAAAAACAGAGGCAACAGAAACAGAAACAAATGAACCAATAATCACAATTGGTGCTGAAGATAATGATAAGGACAACACAAAAACATTGTTAATTGTTTTATTGCTTGTTGGTGTTGCATTAATCCTTATAGGTACAGCCTTTGTAATTAAAAAGAAAAAGTAGTCATACAAATAGAAAAGCCCCGGATTGCTCAATACAATCTGGGGCAATTTTTTATTTAACTTTAATTACATAATAATTCTTACTACAAGAATTACTGTATTTACAACGTTACTTACGAGATATTTAACCTTTGAAATTGTGTATGGCTTTGTCCATTCCCATTCGTCAGGCTGAATATAAAGGTCAGTAAGATATGGTGCATCTTCACTTGGTTCAAGGAATGCTTTTGTTTTCATTTTAACATTCATAATATTGCGACATGCTTCACGAAGAGCAGTACCAAAACCGATTGGGTCGTTATAATAAGCTTTTGTCATTTCAATTTTATGTGAAGGCATACTAAGAAGCCAAAGACCTGTAAGCATTGTGTCGTTACCGTTATAAACAGCAACTGCAGGACTCATATATCCTGAGCCTGTCATATTACTTGAATAGTCAGAAACAACATATCCTGTGTAGCCCCATTCAGTTCTTAAAAGGTCATTAAGAAGCTCTGAACAGCCACCACACCAATCAGTGCCAAGACGGTTATATGCTGACATAATACCGTCACTTCCACCTTCTTTTACAGGGATTTCAAATGCTTTAAGATAAATTTCTCGTAAAGTCTGTTCATCACACCAAGTAAAAATACCGTTACGATGTGATTCCTGCTCGTTTAATACAAAGTGCTTGATTGTTGTAATAAGTCCCTCTGATTTTGCGCCTGCAACAATGCTCTTTGACATTCTACCAGCAATTATAGGGTCTTCAGAGAAATATTCAAAGTTTCTTCCGCCCATTGGATTTCTATGAAGATTTGCACCTGGGGCATACCAGATATCTGTTTCCATAGCATCAGCTTCAATACCTGCACTCTGACCCATTTTAAACGCTAAATCATCATTCCATGAACAAGCAATTGCAGTAGCACAAGGATATGCAGTACCACAATCAAAATATGTCTGACCGTGTGCACCCTTAACACAAGAAGGACCATCGTTATCATATGTTTTTGGAACACCGAGTCTGTCAATTCCCTGAGTTTCATATCCACTGTGAGCAACAAGTGTAATCATTTCATCAAGAGTTAACTGGTCAAGGAATTTGTCCATAAGCTCAGGGTTTTCATAAACATCCTGAAGCATAATAGTTTCTTCGTATTTTACACCTATTTTTGGTGCTTCACCCTCTGTAACAGGAGCAGGGAGTTGGTCAGGGTTAAGGATTTCGTCAGTTGCAGTAAGCTGTCTTGCAACAGGGTATGTGCCATCAGCATCATTTCTTGAAAGGATTGTATAATCACTGTATGCAAAATCGAAAAGATTCTTGATTTCATTGCCTGATACACTGTCATTTTTTACAACAATATCTTCCTTAACTGTATAAGTAAATGAATCAATATGCTCACGGACATTTTCACCAAGGATAATTTTATAATCGCCCTTTTCAAGGATATAAGCTTCACGATTATCCTTGTCATAAGACATCATATCACTTATTTTGAATTCAACTGTAACAATTTCATTTTCATCTGGCTGAAGAAGTGATGTCTTATCATAACCACCGAGACAAATTGCACTTTTTTCAATTCCACCCTCAGTATATGGAGCACTATAATAAATCTGTACAGTTTCCTTACCTGCAACATCACCTGTATTTGTAACCTTAACATCAACGCTTATAGTATCTGCATTAATCTTGTGAGAAACAATTTCTTTAGTAAATGTTGTATATGAAAGACCGTAACCAAAAGGATATTGAACCTTATCCTTTGCAAAGGTCTCAAAATAACGATAACCTATGTAAATGCCTTCAAGATACTCAACGTAATATCCGCCACCGTCATATTCATAAGTGCCAAAGCACTCACTTGACGGATGGTCATAAACGCTGTATGCAATAGTATCTGTAAGTCTGCCTGATGGATTTACTTCACCATTTAACATCTGTGCAACTGCTCTCATACCGAATTCACCCGGAATCCATATCATAGCAGCAGCCTTAATGCTATCGTATTCTTCAAGCCAACCCATTTCCATAACATTACCTGTGTTAAAGAGGATAATAACATTACTGAATGATGATGTAACCTTTTCTACAAGATTCTTTTCTTCTGCAGAAAGAGTAAGTACATCTGCAGGAATATCTGCAGTTTCTCTGCTTGTACGACTAATCATAATGATAGCAGTATCAGAAAAATTAACAGCATTAGTCATTATTTCATCAGTTAATTTTTCTGTTGGCATTTCATCAAGTGAATTTCCTGCAAGAACTAACTGAAGAAGATTATTTACAACAGTATTACTTGTTTTTGGAGTTTCGTTTCCGCTACATTCTTTTTCATAAAGTGAACGAAGCTCTTTATTGTAATTAATATTATATTCATCAAGTGCTTCATAAAAGGTGACAGGGTCATCAGTTGTAATAGCACCTGAACCTGCACCACCTAAAAATGGTACAACAGAGCCTGCACCAAAAATATTTACCTTTTTATCATTTAAAGGCAAAACATTATCTTCATTTTTAAGAAGTACAATACCTTCTTGTTCAAGCTCAACTGCAACCTGACTTGACATTTCAATTATTTCAGCAGGAATATTTCCACTGACAGCAAAAGCACTAATTGAAAAGCAAGAGAGGAGCATTACAATTGACGTAATAACAGCAATTGACTTTTTCATAATAAATTCTCCTGTATTTCAATTATTTTAATGGCTCAAAATCATCTGCACCGTGCTTACAAAGAGGACAAACGAAATCTTCAGGTAATTCATCACCCTCATATACGTAACCGCAGATTTTACAAACAAAACCTTTTTTCTTAGGTGCTTCAGGCTTTTGCTTGATGTTATCAAAATAATATTGATATGTTGCAGATGGTACATCAGACAATGTTTCTGCCTCAGTTACATCAGCAATAAACAAAATGTGACTTCCACAGTCAATCATTTCAGTAACAGAACAAGAAATATAAGCATTAGTGCCTTCACAGATGAAAAATGTTCCGTTTTCAGTTCTGTAATGGTCATTATGTCCTGCAAATTTATCAGTATCTCTGCCACTTGCAAAGCCAAATCTCTTAAACATATCAAAAGTAGCGTCTTGAGAAATTACAGAAACAGTAAACTTTTTAGTTCTTTCAATCATCTCGCAAGTATAATTTGCCTTGTTAACTGCGATTGTCATTCTTTTAGGATTATCAGTAACCTGACCTGCTGTATTTATAATGCAACCGTTATCCTTTCCGTTTTCAGTTGCAGTAAGCACAAAAAGTCCGTAGCTTAACTTAAACATTGCTTCATTTCTTATCATAAAATCAACTCCTTAATGGAAATTATAGCATACTTAAATATAAAAGTGCAATGTTATTTTTTTAACACTTTACAATTTTCTAATTTAATTGACAAAAGCGTTAAAATATGGTATCTTCTTTATATATTTATTGTGTGTTGTAGTCTATACAATATACAGAAAAAGGAGATGTAAAAATGAAAAGAAGGTTTAGCGTTAAAACCACAGTTGCTATTGCAATTTCAGTTTTACTTATTGCAAGTATGGCTATTTTTGCTTTCGCAAGTGATGGTGAAGCTACAGTAAAGATGATTGATTGCTCTTCTTGTGAGGGTGCAGGATTTACTGCAGTTTGTGAAAATTGTGAGGGTACAAATCTCACTTGTGCTGACTGCTCAACTGCTACAAATGCTTGTGGTGATTGTGGTGGATCAGGTCAGGTTGAAGCTCCATCAAGATTTTATGCAACAATCTGGTCATTGCTTCCACCTATAATTGCTATCGGTCTTGCTCTTATCACAAAGGAAGTTTATTCTTCACTCTTTGTTGGTATCGTTGTTGGTGGTTTGCTTTATTCAGAAGGCAATTTTGAGGGCACAATCACTCACGTATTCAGCGATGGTTTCGTAGCAAATATTGCTGATTCATACAATATGGGTATTATCATATTCCTTATTGTTCTCGGTGCAATGGTTTCAATGATGAATAAAGCAGGTGGTTCTGCTGCATTTGGTCGTTGGGCATCAAAGCATATTAAAACAAGAGTTGGTGCACAGCTCGCTACTGTTTTCTTCGGTTGTCTTATCTTCATTGACGACTATTTCAACTGCCTTACAGTAGGTTCTGTTATGAGACCTGTTACAGACAGTCATAAGGTTTCACGTGCAAAGCTTGCATACCTTATTGACGCTACTGCAGCACCTGTTTGTATTATTGCTCCTGTTTCTTCTTGGGCAGCAGCAGTTGCAGGCTTCGTTGCTGAAGAAGAAGTTAGTGGATTCCAGCTTTTCCTCAATGCTATTCCATATAACTTCTATGCACTTCTTACAATCGTAATGATGATTACAATTACTGTTATGAAGTTCGATTACGGTAAGATGAAGCTTCACGAAGCAAACGCTATGAACGGTGACCTTTTCACAAGTGATGCAGAAAGCTTTAAGGATTCAACAGACAATACAAATGTTAATCCAAAGGGCAGAGTTCTTGACCTTATTGTTCCTGTTGTAGCACTTATTATTGCTTGCGTTATCGGTCTTATCTATTCAGGTGGCTTCTTCGATGCAACAAGCAGCTCATTCCACAACATTGTTGAAGCATTCTCATGTGCTGACGCTTCTGTTGGTCTTCTCTATGGCTCATTCATCACACTTATCCTTGCAGTTGCATACTTTATGATTCGTCGTGTAATTTCATTCAAGGATTGTATGGATTCAATTCCTGACGGCTTTAAGGCAATGGTTCCTGCTATTATGATTCTTGCTTGTGCATGGACTCTTAAGGCAATGACAGACAGCCTTGGTGCAAAGGCATTTATCGCAGGTATTGTTGAAACAACAGCAGGTTCATTTGAAAACTTCCTTCCTGCAGTTATTTTCCTTATTGCAGTTGGACTTTCATTTGCAACAGGTACATCATGGGGTACATTCGGTATTCTCATTCCTCTTGTTCTTGCAGTATTCCCATACAGCAGCGGTCCTATTTCTGTTATCGCTATTTCTGCTTGTATGGCAGGTGCTGTTTGCGGTGACCACTGTTCACCAATTTCAGATACAACAATTATGGCAAGTGCAGGTAGCCAGAGTAATCACCTTAACCACGTTTCAACTCAGCTTCCATACGCTATGACAGTTGCAGGTGTTTCATTTGTAACTTATGTTATCGCAGGCTTTGTACAGAAGGCATATATTGCTCTTCCAATCGGTATTCTCCTTATGATTGGAACACTCTTTATTATCAAAGCTGCATCAAAGAAAAAGGCATAATTAGTCCTTTATAAAAATTAAGTCCCTTTACCAATTTGGTAAGGGGACATTTTTTTGCTTTAAAATTTTAACCATTCGTCACTGAAGGCATCTGATGGCATATTCCAAGCACCACGAGGGGATAATGAAACAGTACCGACTGCAGGACCGTCAGGCATACACGAGCGCTTGAACTGATTATTGAAAAATCTTCTCACAAAAATTGTAAGCCATTTTCTCAATTCATCTTCTGTGTATTTTCCACTGAAATTATCTATTGCCATTGTGAGCATTTCCTCAGGAGATTTGTTCTTTCTAATAAAATAATAGATAAAGAAATCGTGCACCTCATAAGGACCAAGCGTAGTTTCCGTTTTTTGCTCCATTTTGCCGTTTTTATCCGGTGGTAGTAGTTCAGGACTAACAGGAGTGTTAACAACGCTGTAGAGGATTTCTGACACATTCTCGTCACTGCTGTCTGCAACATACTTCACAAGATGTCGCATAAGTGTTTTCGGAATAGAACCGTTAACGCCGTACATACTCATATGGTCACCGTTATAAGTGCACCAACCAAGTGCCAATTCACTCAAATCTCCCGTACCCACAACAATAGCACCGATTTTATTGGCATAATCCATAAGAATCTGTGTTCTTTCTCTTGCCTGAGTATTTTCATAGGTCACATCGTGAATATCAACATCGTGACCAATGTCCTTAAAATGCTGTAAGCTTGCTTCCTTAACGTTAATTTCCATAAGTGTAGCACCAACATATTTAACAAGGTTACAAGCGTTAGTGTATGTCAAATCAGTTGTACCAAAGCCCGGCATTGTGATACAAATAAGGTTTTCTACAGGTAAATCAAGCTTTTTCAAGGCATCAACACAAACGAGTAAAGCGTGAGTTGAATCAAGACCACCTGAAATACCAAGAACAAGCTTTTCACAATGAATATGCTTCATTCTTTTTGCAAGGCCTGTACTCTGAATCTTGAGTATTTCCTCACATCTCCTGTTACATTCTTCCACATCAGACGGAATAAAAGGATTACCGTCAAGCTTCAAAACCTTTGATTTAACAAAATCGATTTTATCAACTGTTTTTGATTGAGGAGCTTCAATTTCACTTATAATAATTTCAGTATCTAATGAAAATCTCTCTGCTTCAGCAAGAATTTCACCATTTACAGCGTGGATACACTCACCTGAATAAACAAAATCAGTTGTTGACTCATTTGCACCTGCAAAAGCGCTGAAATAAGCACAATTTCTCTGGCTTGTATATGCTTCAATAAATGACTTGTAATTATCATATTTTGTAACGAGAGCAGGGGAGGCACCGATATTTATTACCACATCAGAATTGTAATTTTCATAGTAAATATCGTCACCAACAGCAATGTCAAATGATGCATCTATACTTTCAACTTCAAAACCCTCTGAAAACCATCTTAATTCATTTGTTGAAAGATGCTTTTTAGAAATGATTTCGACAATTTCACCCTTAAAAATATGAATTGCACAGTTATAAAGCCTGTCATTTTCCTTTAAAGGTGAGCCGATAATAATATGTGAATTGTACTCCTTTGAATATTCAACCAATGACTCAACAGCGTTTTTACAAGCATTAATCAATGTTTTATGGTTAAATAAATCACCACAAGTACATCCTGAAATGCATAATTCAGGAAAAACGACCATATCCAAAGCCTTTTCCTTTAAGCTATCAAGAATTCCTATAATCTCATTATAGTTTTTTGTAGGACAACCAACATAAATTTTAGGTGAAACTGATGCAACCTTCATAATATTACCTCTGTCAGAATTTTCTTATAATATTATATAACAAAATTACTGTATAATCAACAAAAATATAGGGCTATCACTCGGATAGCCCATAAATTTTATTTCTTAACGTTTTTGAGTACTTCAATATAAGCCTTGATTGCTTCAACACAACCGTCAAAGCCTAAATCAGCACTGTTAAGGCACAAGTCATAGTTTCTTGCATTGTCCCATTCACGGCAAGTGTAATAATGATAAAATTCACTACGGTGCTTGTCGATTTTACGGATTCTCTTGTCTGCATCCTTTTCATTCATTGCAAACATATCCATAATTGTTTCAACACAAACCTCGTGTGGTGCCCAGATGAAAACCTTAATTACATTATCATTATCCTTTAAAATATAGTCAGCACAACGACCAACAATAATGCAAGATTCCTTTTCAGCAAGAGCCTTGATAATCTTTGCCTGATAGTTAAAAAGATTTTCCTTTGATGTGAATTTACTGTCCTCAGGAGGAATTATTCCACCTGTATATTGTTTAGTTGAAGAATCAAATAAACCAACACTGACTTCTTCGTCATATTTCTGGAAAAGTCCAAGATTTATACCGCTGTCGTCAGATGCCATATAGAGAATTTCACGGTCATAAAAGGGGATATTAAGCTCCTTTGAGAGCATTTTGCCAACAGTTCTACCACCGCTACCGTAACCACGAGCAATTGTAATAACGATTTTTTTATCCATTACTTTGACCACCTTTCAAGGTTTATTCACTAAGATATGCTTTCTTAACTGATTCGTCGTTTAAAAGGTCCTTTGCATCGCCTGAGAGAACAATGTTACCTGTTTC
>JAEIGA010003916.1_pt1 | contig 23143 bp, 19 predicted proteins | sample 9270691 | NCBI WGS metagenome assembly JAEIGA01 (sample SAMN17057246, study PRJNA624740) | gut metagenome | biome: biome; isolation source: fecal sample | host: Bos grunniens | place: China: Xizang | collected 2019 | reverse complement strand
GCAACATTTTTGCCTGAAAGAAGTTCTGCTATAAGATATTCTCCCTTTTCCTGCTTATTGTGCTCATGATAGCTGGTAAGCGGTTTTGAAATGTCAAAATGATTTAAAAGTCTAAGAGAATGTCTTGTGTCTTCACAGGCAATCAAGTCTGCATTTTTTAAAGTGTTAAGACATCTTACGGAAATGTCGTCAAGATTTCCGATAGGTGTTGCACACAAATACAAAATTCCTTTTTCCATTGTATCACCTAATTTACATATATGGGTTCTTCTATTTTAAGTGCAGGGTTTGCCCCTGACATAGCATCTATTAAAATGAGGTTGGGAGCTTTATTGGGCGACGGGTGAATAAACGCGAGTCTTTTTGGCTCCAGCTTATATTTTCTCATGGTGCAGATAATGTCGCAAAGTCTGTCTGCGCGGTGGACCATATAAAGATGTCCGCCAAATTTTAAAAGCTTTGAGGATACCCTTGCAATATCGTCTATATTCACCATAATTTCGTGCCTTGCTATTGCCTTTTCGTCCTTTGGATTTATAAATCCTGCATTTGACATATAAGGCGGATTGCAGGTGACAACATCTGCCGCGCCGTCTTTAAAATAATTTTTATAATCCTTTATATCAGCATTTATAAATTCAAGCCTTGGAAAAAGTCCGTTCAGCTCTGCATTTTTTTGAGCAAGATTGTATGAAGACTCCAAAAGCTCTACTCCGTATATCTTTGCTGCCTTGGTTTTAGCGCTAAGGAGCACCGGAATAATGCCGTTGCCAGTGCACAGGTCAATGACAGTGTCGCCTGATTTTGCCCTTGCAAAGTCAGAAAGAAGTACCGAGTCTGTTCCAAAGCAGAAAAGCTCGGTATCCTGAACGAGTCTTAAGTTGTTTATGCCCAAATCGTCTATGCGTTCCATATATCCCCCAAAATTAAAAAATCGCAGAAAAACCCCAGCATTACGCTGAGGTTTTTAAGCTTAAAATTATTCCTGAACCGGAGCACCAACTGGGCAAACACTTGCACAAGCGCCACATTCAATACATTCATCAGCGTTTATTACATATTTGCCATCAGCAGCAGAAATAGCACCAACAGGGCACTCTGCCTCACATGTACCACAGTTGAGACATTCGTCATTAATTACATATGCCATTTAGAAACACCTCCGTTCGCATATTGTTATTATCATTATAAACACTTCACTATAAAAAAGCAAGTGTTTTATACAATTTAGTCCTCAAGCTGTTTGAGTGTCTTCATATCTATCTGTTCGTCATTTCGCACAACAGTATTTTTAAGAATTTTTATATCGTCTGACTTATATTCTTTAATCTCTTTTTCAGAGCCGTTTTCAATTGCAACAGTAACAATTCCTTTGAGGAGAGAAACTGCCGATACAACGCCTTTTCCGTCAGGTGTCTTTACAAGAGCGCCGACATTGGGAGTCTTTTTGATAAGGTCTTCATAAGCCTCGTGCTCATTTTTAAGACAGCACATAAGTCTTCCGCAGGTGCCTGAAATCTTGGTTGGATTGAGCGACAAATTCTGCTCTTTTGCCATTTTGATGCTCACGGGCTGAAAATCGCCAAGGTATGAATTGCAACAGAATGGTCTTCCGCAGATGCCAAGTCCGCCAATCATTTTTGCTTCATCTCTTACTCCAATCTGGCGAAGCTCTATGCGTGTTTTGAACACACTTGCAAGGTCTCTTACAAGCTCTCTGAAATCCACTCTTCCGTCGGCTGTGAAATAAAAGAGAACCTTACTGTTGTCAAAGGTATATTCAACATCTACAAGCTTCATATCAAGCTCGTGTTTTTTTATTTTCTCATTGCACACATTAAAAGCGTCGAGCTGTTTTACTATGTTTGCTTTTACCTGTTCGTCATCTTCTTTTGTGGCTTTTCGAAGAATTTTTTTAAGCGGTGAAACAATATCGTCTTCGCTCACTTCTTTTTTTGGTATAACAACGGTTCCGTATTCAATACCTCTTGATGTTTCCACAACAACATGTTCTCCCTGGGTGTATTCTTTTCCGTCACCGTCAAAATAATATATTTTACCGACTTTTTTAAATCGGATACCTACTACATTAACCATATATTACCTCCCGACATTTTACAAACATTGTCTCTACAGCCATGGAAATATTTCCGCTTTTGCCAAGTTTTTTCTGAAACTCCTGTATACAACTGGCAACATTTAAGCATTTTTCGCTGTTTACCAATGAAGAAAATGTCTTTATTTCATTTATTTTATCTTCGTTGACAATCATTTTGTCAAGTCCGTTTTTGTCTAAAATTACATCGCGCACAAACATCAGCATAAGATCCATAATTTCAACTGTCTTTTTTCTGTCTTTTTCAAGCGGCTGACACGCCTTATACATAGAAAAACCATCGCTGTCGGACAAACTCATTACCGCGTCTACAGCAACAAGGCGAAGATGGCAGAATTCTTCGTCATCTTTAAGTCTGAGAAGTTCTCCGATATTTCCTCCGCAGTAGCGATACAAAAACGCAGAAAGATTTGGCACAATTTCTTTAAGCTCTTGTTCAGAAAGCGGAGAAAGGTTTATTTTTGCTACGCGGGACAAAACTGTTTCTAAAATTGTGCTTACATTGTCACAAAGGAGAAAGAACACCGCATAAGACGGCGGCTCTTCAATGACCTTAAGCAAAGCATTCTGCGCACCCGCAGTGAGCAAGTGCGCATTTTCAATAACAACAATCTTTTTTTCGCCCATTACAGGCTTTATATACACATCTTTTATAAGTTCTCTTATTTTATCAATGCCTATGGATGCTTTGTCCTGATTGCTGATAATTTTAACATCAGGATTTGCACCTGATAAAAGAGTGAGACACTGATTACACCTTAAACAAGCGTTGTTGTTTTCGCACATTACAAGGTGCAAAAGGTACGAACAAAGGGTTTTTTTGCCATAACCTTTAGGACCACACAAAAGATATGCGTGGCCAAGGCGTTTTTCCTTAATCATAGCGGAAAAATTTTTTATAATTTCCTCTCGTCCTGCAGGAAAAATCATATTAAACCCTTTCAAACCTATCTACATCAAGAACAAATATTGTTGCTCCGCCAACTTCGATTTCTATAGGGTATGGATTAAATGAAGCTGATGAGCCAATGGGGATTGGAGATGCTGTAATCTGTTTTCTTCTCTTACTTTTGCTTTTTATAATATCAATTACAGTCTGAACCTGCTCATCTTCAACACCTGTTATAAGTGTCATATTGCCGGCTTTAAGAAATCCTCCTGTTGTAGCGAGCTTTGTAACACTGAATTTGTTTTTGCTAAGCTCCGAAAGAACGAGGTTGCCGTCTTCATCATTGACAATTGCCATAACAAGTTTCATATATATCCACTCCTTCATAATAATATTTGCACATATATTATACAATAAACCGACTGCAAAATCAAGTATAATATATATGCAGTATTTATTTGAAAATATAGTGGAATTTAATTCTACAATATGATATAATGATTTTATTAAAACGATATACAAAAGATAAAATGTAGGGGTCGATGCCCTTCATCGACCCTAAGCGGACAGATGTGGTCATCTGTCCCTACAATATTTTTTCACTAACTTGACAAAATCATATAAAGAGTGTCGAAAAAAGGCGAGAGCAAAAAAGCCTTCCCCTTGAGGGGAAGGTGTCAGCAATAGCTGACGGATGAGGTGGAAAAAGAATAACGGTTGCTTTCGCAATCTACACCTCACCACCGCTTTGACAAGCGGAGCCTCTCCTCAAGGAGAAGCCTTTCGAAATAATGCTTTACACAAGGAAAGGTTGTGTTTTAAAAATGACTTCAAAGGTATACAGCGCAGGGGTATTTGGCATTGACGGATACATTGTTACTGTGGAATCTGATGCATCAAACGGGCTTCCCGGAATAGACATTGTAGGACTTCCCGATGCAGCCGTCAAGGAATCAAAGGAAAGAGTAAAGGCTGCCATAAAAAACAGCAATCTTACTTTTCCGCAAAAAAGACTCATTATAAATCTTGCGCCTGCAAACATAAAAAAAGAATGTGTGTATCTGGACCTTCCCATATGTATATCAATACTTTGTGCAACTGGGCAGATAGCTCCCGATGCGCCCGAAGGATACCTTATTGCAGGAGAGCTTTCTCTTGACGGAGTGTTAAGAAGTGCAAACGGTGTACTGCCAATGGCACTTGCGGCAAGAGACAACGGCATTAAAAATATTATTGTGCCAAAGGAAAACGCAAGGGAAGCATCTATAATATCTGATATAAATGTTTTTGGAGCAGAAAATCTGTCTCAGGTGGTGGAACATCTTCGCGGAGACAGGCTTATGGACAAAACCATTACAGACATTGACGATTTGTTTTCTGCAAACAGCATTGGCGGAGATGATTTTTCGCAGGTAAAGGGTCAGGAGTCTGCAAAACGCGCCATAGAGGTGGCATCTGCAGGCGGACACAACTGCCTTATGATTGGCTCACCCGGTTCAGGAAAAACAATGCTTGCAAAGAGAATTCCCTCTATTCTTCCCGACCTTACATTTGAAGAGGCTCTGGAGGTAACCAAAATATATTCAATAACAGGAAAGCTTTCCAATTCAGATTCTCTCATAACAACAAGACCGTTCCGTTCTCCCCACCACACCATTTCAGCAGTGGGAATGACAGGCGGCGGACAGGTTCCAAAGCCCGGAGAAATGAGTCTTGCACACAGAGGGGTTTTGTTTCTTGATGAATTTCCCGAATTCCGAAAAGATGCTATAGAATCCATGCGTCAGCCACTTGAGGACGGAAGCTTTACAGTGACAAGAGCATCGGGCAGTGCCACTTTTCCAAGCTCTGTGATGCTTGTAGCAAGTATGAACCCTTGCAAATGCGGATATTTTGGCGACCCAGTAAGAGAGTGCACCTGCACAGGAACACAAATACAAAATTATCTTTCCAAAATATCAGGTCCGATGCTTGACAGATTTGACATACAGATTGAGGTGCCTGCAGTAAAATATGACGAAATGTCATCAGACAAAAAAGGCGAAAGCTCTGAAAGAATAAGAGAAAGAGTGTTGAAAGCGCGCGAAATTCAGCTTGAAAGATACAAGGGAATGAATATTTTTTCAAACTCTCAGCTTGGAGCAGCAGAAATCGAAGAATTTTGCCGTATAGGCAGCGACGGAAAAGAGCTTCTGAGAAAAGTGTTTGAAACAATGGGTCTTTCCGGAAGAGCGCACAGCAAGATACTTAAGGTTGCACGAACAATTGCCGACCTTTCAGGCGTAAAAGACATAAGTGTAATGCATCTTGCAGAGGCGGTGCAGTACAGAAGTCTTGATAAAAAATACTGGTACAAATAACAGGAGGATTAAAAAATGAAATCTATTTATAAAGGACTATTGCTTTTTGCAATGATTATTATTCTCACCATAGTAGGCAATTCTGCCTTTGGATTTTTAGGCGGAGTTCTGGGATTTTTGGCAGGACTTTTAATAATTGTTCTTTCCAACAAACCGCTTGTTCTTTTTATGATTGGTCAGAGAGAATACACAAAAGGCAACCACGAAAAAGCATACAAATGGATGCACAAAGCCTATGCAACAACAAAGCTTTCTCCGCAAAACTCCCTGTCTTATGCCTACCTTATGATAAGAGACGGAATGCTTGCAGAAAGCGAGGCTCTTATAAACAAGGTGACATATCTTAACAGAAGAGATATTACAAACGGCGATCTGCTCCTTGCAAATATAAACAAAGCCCTGATTTTATGGAAAAAGGACGAGCTTTCAGAGGCAATAAAGCTTCTTGAAGAAATGTATGACAAAAATCTTCGCTCTACAACACTATACGGAACTTTAGGTTATTTTTACATTTTATCAAACGAGCTGGGAAAGGCAATAGAATTTAACAAAGAGGGCTACGAATACAACAGTGACAACATGATAATTATAGACAACCTCGGTGCTTGCTATATACTCAACAGTGAGTTTGAAAAAGCAGAAGAAATATATCAGAAATTATTTAAAATGAACCCCGAGTTTATAGAACCATATTACAACTACGGCACACTTCTTGAGAAAAAAGGAATGTTTGACGAGGCAAAAGAGTACTACAAAAAAGCTCTTTCATTCCCCGAAAAATATCTTTCCACAGTTAAGCACAGCGACATAAAAAGTGCAATAGAAAATCTCGGAGCAGGAAAAGCTGTAAAGGCAGAGGAAGCACCGATTGAAAATGTTCAATCGGGCGAAACACACGAAAGCGAGGAAAATGCATAAGTGAAGGTCTTATACATTGACTGCTTTGCAGGATTTTCTTCGCAGATGCTCCTTGGAGCACTGATAGATATGGGTGCATCGCCATCATACATTGAGTCATCGCTTTATGAAATGGGAGCAAAAGTAAAAATTGAGAATAGTCTTACAAAGCGCTCTAAAATGGAATGTACACTTGCAAAAGTTATAACAGAAGATATGGGAAAAAATTTTCCCCTTGGCAAAAAAACAATGCTGATGGCAGAAAAAATGCCCGAATGTACCAACGAAGAATTATGCACATGGGCATCTGTTATTTGTGCCATAGAAAGCTTTGATGCAGAATTTATAATGTGTTCGGAAGTAAACGACGGATACAGGGAAAACGAAACCATATACAACATATTAAAAAATGCAGATATACCCATAAACACTCTCCCCGTGGACAAAAGTCTTATATCTTTGGAGGGTGCGGTGCTTCTTTCACAGACAATAAATGAATGTGACATACTGCCGCTTGGAAATGTAAAAAGTGTGGGATACGGTGCAGGAGAAGAGGATTTTGCAGACATTGCAAACATTGTTCGCGTTGTTCTTAGCGAAACAGAGGAAGAACCTGTATTTTTTCAAATGGCAGAAGAATTAAATATAAAAGGATAAATACAATGAAATCAGTTGTAATAAACAAGAATGATGCCGACCAGAGAGTTGACAAATTTTTGTCTAAATTTTGCAAAAACATGCCGCAGAGCATGTTATACAAAGCAATAAGAAAAAAAAGAATAAAGGTAAACGGCAAAAAAACCGAGATAAACTACCGTCTTAAAGAGGGCGACAAGGTTGACCTGTATATAAACGACGAGTTTTTTTCATCATCCTCATACAGCGAATACCAAAACATTGTCCCCAGGCTTGATGTTGTTTACGAGGACGAAAACATTATACTTATGAACAAAAAATCGGGTATGCTGGCGCACGACAGCAAAGGTGAAAAGAGCGACACCCTGTTAACCCACATGAAAGCATATCTTTACCAAAAGGGTGAGTACAGACCCGAAGAAGAACACAGTTTTTCTCCGGCATTGTGCAACAGAATAGACAGAAACACCGCCGGAATTGTGATTGCCGCAAAAAACGCATCGGCTTTAAAACTTATAAACGAAAAAATTAAAAACAGAGAGATAAAAAAATACTACATATGCCTTGCCGAAGGAATTTTTAAACAAAAAGATGGCACTCTGAGAGGCAGCCTTACAAAAAATCACGAAGAAAACAAGGTATATATAAAAGAAGACGGCAAAAAGGACATTGTTACAAAATACAGAGTGATAAAAGAAAATGCCGACACATCCGTTGTGGAAATAGAGTTAATCACAGGAAGAAGCCATCAGATAAGAGCGCATCTTGCATCTATAGGGCATCCTCTTGTAGGCGACACAAAGTACGGAGCAAAGAAAAAGCTTAAAAGCCACACAGGGCAGGCACTTTGTGCATACAAAATAAAATTTGACTTTTGTAACGAAAATATTCTGTCATACCTTAACCAAAAAACTTTTGAAATAAAAAATACCGACTTTATGTAAAAAAGCTTTGTGCCTTATGGCACAAAGCTTTATTTTTCATACATTTGTATGTAAATATCACGCCTTTTTAAAACCTTTTTTACATATTCCCTTGTTTCTTCATAGGGAATGTTTTTAAGAGTCTTTCCGTCATTTGAATATTTTTTGTCACTAAGCCATTTTGAAACATTTCCATGGCCCGCATTGTAGGCGGCAACAGCAGAGGTAATCTCTCCTGAAAAATGTTCCATAAGATACGAAAGATATGCACACCCAATGGTGATATTTGACCTTTCGTCATAAACATCATCTGACACAGAAAGGTTGAATTTTTCTATGCACCACTTTGCAGTGTCATCTGTAACCTGCATAAGCCCTTTTGCTCCCTTGTGGCTAAGTGCATCTTTTTTAAAATTGCTCTCTGTTTTTATAATTGCATATACCAGATTTTTATCGAGAGAATACTCTCTGCAACAGGTTTCCACCACATTATTGTATTTCACAGGATACATAGATTTTTTTAGCGGTATGGAAACCAGAACTATTATTAAAACCAAAAACAACACAAGAAAAGAAAGCGATGCACAAAATCTTTTCTTATTTACTATCATTATCATTGAGATATATCCTCCAGAAAATTTTGAAGTTTTTCGCGGAATTCATCAATTGTTCCGTCATTTTTTATGACATAATCACTGTTTGAAAAAAAGAATTCTTCGTCGTGCTGATTGGCAATTCTCGCTTTTGCCACATCTTCGCTTATGCCGTCGCGCTCTGTAATTCTCTTTATCTGAACTGCTATGTCAGAGATTACCGAAAGGGTAATATTGCACCATTTGTCAAGCCCTGCCTCAAAAAGCAGAGGAGCATCGAGAACAATGTTTTCTCCTTTATGAAGCGACAAAAGCTCTTTTGCCGACTCCATAATATATTTATGAGTTATAGAATTTAATTTTTTTAGCTTATCTTTATCTTTAAAAACAATTTCTCCAAGGTGTTTTCTGTTTAAGGTTTTGTCGGCATTTAAAATACTATCCCCGAAAAATTCCAAAAGCTCGTTAAGGCAGAGAGATGCTTTGCCGCACACATCCTTGGAAATTTTGTCAAAATCTATTACAAAAAAGCCTTGCTCTGTGAAAAAGTCAGAAGCCAGAGTCTTTCCCGAACCCGAGCTTCCCGTAAGACCTATTATCATAAATTATCCACCTTTTTATTTAGCGTCGTACCAGGTCTCTCCGCTATGTGTATCTGCAACAAGAGGAACGCTTAATTTTGCCGCGTTTTCCATGCATCTAGTAAGAAGCTCTCTCACCTTTTGTTCATCGTCGCGCGTTGTTTCTATAATAAGTTCGTCGTGCACCTGAAGTATGAGTCTGGCACTGAGTTTTTGTTTTTTAAGCTCTTTAGACACCTTTACCATGGCAATTTTTATAATATCTGCAGCTGCACCCTGAATAGGCGTGTTCATGGCAATTCTTTCACCAAAAGATTTTATAAGATGATTTGTAGACGAAAGCTCGGGAACATATCTTCTTCTGCCAAACATGGTGGACACATAGCCCTTTTCCTTTGCCTCCTCTACTGTGGAGTCAAGGTATAAGCGGACACTGTGATATTTTTCGAAATAACTGTCTATATATTCCTTTGCCTCTTTTTTGGTAATGTGCAAATCCTGAGAAAGAGAAAAATCTCCCATTCCGTAAATTATACCAAAGTTTACAGCCTTTGCTCTGGTACGAAGAAGCGGAGTAACCTCGTCTTCTGACACTCCAAAGACATTCATGGCGGTTGAGGTATGAATATCTGTTCCGTTTATAAATGCTTCTTTCATTTTTTCGTCATCGGAAATATGAGCCATTATTCTGAGTTCTATCTGAGAATAGTCTGCATCCACAAGAATGTGATTTTTGTCTTCGGCTATAAACATTTTTCTTATTTCTCTGCCAAGCTCTGTTCTGACAGGAATATTCTGAAGATTTGGCTCGGTGGAGCTTATTCTTCCTGTGGCAGTAACTGTCTGATTGAATTTTGAATGAATTCTGCCTGTTTTTTCGTCAATAACGGCTATAAGCCCGTCTGCATAGGTAGACTTAAGCTTGGTAAGATGGCGGTATTCTATTATAAAATCTATAATAGGGTGTTTTCCTGAAAGCTTTTCCAGGACATCTGAATTGGTTGAATAGCCTGTTTTTGTCTTCTTGATTGCCTTTAAGCCCAGTTTTTCAAAAAGAATTACACCAAGCTGTTTTGTAGAATTTATATTAAAGGTTTCGCCAGAAAGGTCGTATATGTTTTTTTCAAGTTCTGAGATTTTTTCGCCAAGCATGATATTGAACTCTGAAAGTTTTTCCTTGTCAACCTTTACTCCCGCTATTTCCATTTGTGCAAGGACATACACAAGCGGAAGCTCTATATCATACAAAAGCTCCTTCTGGTTCATTTCTTCTATGCGGTTTTCTTCATACTCTTTTATCATAGAAAGAGATACTATTTCTTCTTTTACAAACTTTGAAAAATCAGATTCTATGAGCATATCATAAGATTTTTTAGACTTTCCCGTGCCAAGAAGAGCCTCTTTTCCAAGAATTTCTGTTTCAAAATATTCGAGGAAAATTTTATCGAGAGAATAGTCTGTGCTTGTGGGATTTATAATATATGCCGCAACACCTGTGTCAAAATAGGAATTTTCAAAGTCTATATCAAACTTATTTAAAAATACTATATCCTCTTTCACATCAGACGAAATTTTAAGAATATTTTTATTTTCAAAATACGGCTTTATTGTGTTTACCACATCAGACTCAGAATTTAAAAGGTCTGTGGTGATGTAATACACTGTTTTCCCGTCGGCAAAGGCAAAAGAATACAAGGAATTTGCGCAATAATATATTTTATAGAAAAGCTTGTCCTTGATATTTTCAAGCTTTTCTCCAAGGTCGGACACATCATTGAGTCTTTTTGCATCAAATTCTGCAAAAACTTCTGCCGCATCATTTTTTGCAACACCAAGTCGTTTCATAAATCCCTTGAACTCGAGATTTTTGAAAATAGTTGACAAGGTGTCGTTGTCATAATCTTTAATAACAGTTTCTTCTATATCAAAATCCATTGGCACATATCGGTCAATGGTACAAAGGTCTTTACTTAAAAATGCCATATCCCTGCCTGATACAAGTTTTTCCCGTGCGGCAGGCTTTACAATTGGATTGTCGAGGTTTTTATAAAGATTTTCAATGCTTTTAAATTCTTTAATATAGGCAAAAGCAGATTTTTCGCCTATTCCGTTAACGCCAGGTACATTGTCGGAAGAGTCGCCCATAAGGCCCTTTACATCTATAAATTCTGACGGGGTTACTCCGTATTTTTCAAAAACTGCGTCTTCATCATAGATTGTTGTGCCTGTTGCGCCCATAGATGTTACGGTAAGGAGAACTCTGGTGCTTTTTGACGCAAGCTGCAAATCGTCCTTATCGCCTGTGAGAATATAGCAATCTACACCTTGCTCATCACAAATACGGCTTACAGTGCCTATGATATCATCTGCCTCGTAACCCTCTTTTTCATAAATTTTTATATTCATTGCCTTTAATATTTCTTTAAGAACAGGCATCTGCATTGCCAGTTCGTCAGGCATTTTCTTTCTCTGTGCCTTATACTGAGAGTATTTTTTGTGTCGGAAAGTCGGCGCTTTAAGGTCAAATGTTACTGCAATATAGTCGGGAGATAAGTCATCAAGATTTTTAAACAAGATATTTAAAAATCCGTAAATGCCGTTTGTAAACATTCCCTGCTTATTTGCAAGTGCCTTTATTCCGTAAAAAGCGCGGTTTATTATACTGTTTCCGTCTACTATCAACAATTTTTTCATAGCGTCACCTTTTATAATTATCATAAAATTAGTATCAGATCTATGGTGAAGTTTTGAACATCAGTTCAAAGTGAAGTTGCTGTTTGCAATGAAGTTTTTGCAATGCAAAAGTGAAGTTATGTTTGCCACTCTGCCGCAAGGCAGAACTTCACTTGCGAAGCAAACTTCACTATCAAAAGATAACTTCACTTGCCTAAAATGGCAAACTTAGTTAATTTCATCTTCGATGAAATTATCCTGTGTCAATATTATACTATAAATATATTAAAATTACTACCTTTTTTTCAATTCAACATATAAAATCGAGCCAGAAGTCAAAAAGAATCATAATATTCTCAACCACTACCCCCGCACCTTTCTTTTCAACACATTCTGAAGAAAATACAGGAAGCGACCTTACAAGTTTATCTTTATAATAAATATCAATCTTTCCGAGAGTCTTGCCATAGGCTACAGGAGCAGTCACACTGTCGGGGATATTATAAACAACTTTTATGTTTTCCGTGTCACCAAGAACGCGGGTGTGATTGAATTCTTCAAAACATATTGCCTTTACAAAAGGCTCAATGCCGCCGACTACCGACAGGGTTTTTACATAGCCGCCCTTTTTTTGAACAGTTGTTGTGTATGTATTATTAAATCCATAGTCAAGCATTGACATATGGTCCTGCCAGTCGTTTCCGTCGTTAAGGGTAACTGCAACAAGCTCTGTGCCCCCTCTTTTTGCCGATGACACAAGACATCTGCCGCTTTTTTTGGTAAAGCCTGTTTTTACACCTGTGCATCCGTCATAAAGTTTTAAAAGCTTGTTATGGTTTTTCAAAACCCTGTCATATCCTCTGTCACCGTTTGGAATAGTCTTTTTATAGGTAGACACAATTTGTGCAAAGGTTTTGTTTTTTAAAGCATAAGATGTGATTATTGCCAGGTCATAGGCTGTAGTATAGTGAGTCTTTCCATCAAGTCCGTTTGGATTATCAAAATGCGTGTTTTTTGCACCAATTTTTTTTGCAGTTTCATTCATAAGAGCAACAAAGCTCTCTGTGTTTCCAGACACTGCACAGGCTATGGCAACTGCCGCATCATTTCCCGAATTAAGCATAAGCCCATACAAAAGGTCTTTTACAGAAAGTTTTTCCCCATGGGCAAGATATATAGACGACCCCTCTATGCCAACCGCCTTGTCATTTACTGTTACGACTCTGTCTACATTGCCCGACTCTATGGCACAAATGGCAGTCATAATCTTGGTGGTACTTGCCATGGGCATTTTTGAATATGCATTTTTTTCATAGACCACAGAATTGGTACTGGTTTCTATAACAACGGCAGATACTGCACTGCTCCCTACACAAAAAGCCCTAAAAGGAGAAAAAATTATAAATACCAATGATACAAAAACCAACATTTTAAAAATTGCTGATAGCTTCACAAAAAAATCACCGCCCCTATAAAATATATAGAAACGGTGATTTTAATATTACCAATTATTTTTTAGCCAAGCTCTATTGTATCAGAGTCTTTGTCATGGCTTTTATCTGATTTTTTAAGACCTGTGTTTACCACAAAATCGTTGAGTTTTCCCATAAGCTCAGGCATAACATCCACAATTCTTTCTGCAGTAGTCATGGCATTTGACACAGGAATAATTCTTACGCTGTCCTTGGTAACAACAAGAAAAGCCACAGGATTCATGGTTACGCCGCCGCCTGAACCGCCGCCAAACATTTTTCCGTCGGACGACTGTTTGGACGAAAAATCACTTCCGCCTGCTCCAAAACCAAAGGACACTCTGGTAACAGGAATAATGGTGGTGCCGTCGGGTGTGGTGATAACATCGCCCACAATAGTGTTGGCATCTACCAGTCCTTTAATATTTTTTAATGATTCGTTCATAAGGGATTCTAAAGGTGTGCTCATTTTTCAATCTTCCTTTCTTTTCCGCTCTTTTTGTAGTGATACAAAACCACAAGCAATATACCTATAATATTTACAATGCGAAATTTTAATATGCAGTTTATTTTCTGATTAAAAAACAGTTTTTCCTCGTACACAGGCTCTACATTGAATTTGTGTTCATCTATGATTGCCACTACAGAAAGTGTGCCGAGAAGCTGATACAAAAGACTCCATACAAGACCTGTGCCGATGCCTGTTATGGCGGCATCAAAAAAAGAAAATGATATGTCTGCACAAACTTTTTCTGCAACAAGCCTTTTCTGGCAAAAATGCCGTGATGACGAAAATGTTTTGTAAATTCTTTTTAAAAGATATATGCCGTCGTTAAGCCTTTTTAAAATTGCATCCTGAGTTTCATCTGCCTGCTCTTTTGCAGGAGGTGTATCTTTAGGTATGGATGATTTTTTCTTTAAAACATCGGGCGATAACTTTATTAAACCCCACAGTGCCGTAAGCTCTATGTCCGACTTTGTGTTTTTCATGGTTATTTCAAGCCGCAACGGAGTGGTTAAAAGCAAAAGGAATGAGAGCAACACTGCACCGAGCACAATATATAAATATATCATTTTGTGTCATTCCTTTCAAAAGTTTATTCTCCCTGTGTGTCTGATGCCAAAGTCAGGTCGTATTCCTGTGCGTCTGAATCAGAAATGTTTTCACTGTTATTATCTGCAGTTTCTTCATTTAAAGATGCAAAATCAAACTCCATATCCACATTAGGAAGCTCTTTAAGAGAGGAGAGATTAAAGCATCTTAAAAATTCTTCTGTAGTACCAAAAAGTATGGGTCTTCCGGGGGCGTCGAGTCTGCCGACTTCTTCTACAAGACCTGCTGATATAAGGTTATTCAGTGCACCGTCGCTGTTTACACCGCGGATAAACTCCAGAGCACTCCTTGTAACAGGCTGGTTGTATGCCACCACAGACAAAACCTCGAGTCCCGCATTGGTAAGCGCGGCTCTGCGTTTTTTCTCTTTAAGTATCTTTATGTAATTGTAATATTCTCTTTTTGTGCAAAGCTGATAGTTATCTTCAAGCTGAATGAGCTGAATTCCTCTGTTTTCGCTCTCGTAGGCATCGCTCATTCTTGACAAAACGCTTCTCATGGTTTTTTCATCTGTTTCGGTTACCTCGCAAAGCCTTTTTACAGACACTGACTCTCCGCTTGCAAAAAGAACACCTTCTATTATAGCCTCTAGCTCATTAATATTCATTATTATCTCCATTAAAATCCAATTAATTCTCTATATCGAGAAGCTCTTCATCGTTTCCGTTTTCGTTGTCAAGCTCCAGAAGAACCCCCTTGTTATCTTCGTACACTGTAATTCGATTAAGTTTCATAAGCTCTAAAACTGCAAGGAATATTGCAACCACCTCGTGCTTATATTCTATCCCCGCAAAAATATTTTCAAATCTTACTTTCTTTTCTTTTTTAAGTCTTCTTATAATTCCTGTTGCCTTGTCCTTTACAGACACAGGCTCCCTGTTTACTATGCCATCAAAGCTTTTTTTGTGCGGAACTTCTCTGTCTTTGGCTTTGTCGAGAATAAACATAAATGCCTCGTAGAGCTTGTCCACACTGCCTGATTCTATAGTCTTTTTTTCATTTTCATCTTTTTCAATTTTTTCGGGTTCCTTAAAGTAAAAGTATGTTCCGTCATACTGCATACCTTTAAACTTTTCTGCAACAATCCTCATTCTATGGCGCTCGCGAAGTGCCTCGGTAAGTTTTTTTGCCTCGTCTTCCTCATCAATCTCTTCTTCGTGTTTTGGCAGAAGTGCTTTTGACTTTATGAGCAAAAGGTCGGATGCAACCACCAAAAATTCACTTGATACCTCAAGATTGATTTCCTTTAATTTATTAATATATTCAATATACTGGTCTGTTATCTGAACGAGTGAAAGGGTGCAGATGTCAAGCTTGTTTTTTCTGATAAGATGCTCCAAAAGGTCAAGAGGTCCCTCAAAATACTCGGTTTTAAACAAAAGTTCTTCCATAAAATTTCACCTAAATAAAACTTGTCATCAAATCAATAAGTGCATACACCCAACCAGATAATGTGCCAAGGACAGGATACAACGCTCTGCTCCACACAAGGAGAAGTAAAATTATGCTTGAATATCTTTCGATATTATACATCTGATATCTCATTCTGGGCGGCAAAAATTCCATAAGCACCTTTGAACCGTCAAGCGGCGGAACAGGAATAAGGTTAAAGACCATAAGTCCCACATTCATTGCCTGTGCATAAAGGAAAATCATATAAAAGAATTCTGCAATCTCTGATGACGGCACAAACCTGTATAAAATTTTACATAAAAGTGTGCACAAAAACGCAAGAAGAAAGTTTGCAAGAGGGCCTGCAAGAGACACAACTATGATTCCTTTTTTCTGATTTTTAAAATTCATTGGGTTGATGGGCACAGGTTTTGCCCAGCCAAAACGGAAGAACAAAAGACACAGAGTTCCCCATATATCAAGATGATCCAATGGATTAAGACTTAATCTTCCGCTATAGCGTGCTGTGTTGTCACCCATTAAATATGCCGCATAGCCATGGGCAAATTCGTGAAAAGAAAGCGCCAGAAAAAGTCCCGGTATGCTCAGTATCAAAGATAATATATCCATTGCAATGCTCCTGTCTTTGTTAATGAATAATTAATAATGAATGATGAATACCCTAAAGGGCACACGGTAATTGTTGTGGGAAATTGCACCGGCAATTTCCTTTTCTTCATTATAATATACGGATTTATTATATCATATTCGCAAATAAAAGTCAAACAGAGCCGGCTTAGATAAAAAAACCCGGCATCAATCGTTATTGAGACCCCCACAAACTGTTGACTAATCAACCGTTTGATATTATAATTTAAGTAATTCAAACATTTATAAATGACAGATTTTGAGGTGCTGCTTATATGAAAAAATTATTTGCTTCATTGATAACTTTAATAATTAGTTTTTCTGTATTTGGTGTTATTGCCCACGCCGAATCATATGATGATGTTTTGGAATACGAGATTGTATATGGTCACGCAGTCATTACTCATTGTAATACAAGTGCAGAAGGCTATATAACCATACCATCATATATTAATGGATTGGAAGTGGCGGAAATCGGCAATAATGCTTTTGCCGGATGCACGGGAATAACACATATTGATATGAAACATACAAACATAACAAAAATTGGTGATGCAGCATTTGAAGGCTGCACATCTTTGTATGGTGTTTATTTGTCTGATTATATAAATTATATCTCAGTCAACGCTTTTTTGAATTGTATGTCCCTTTCCTACATTGATATCAGCGATTTGTCTGTGTGGTGCGGTATAGAGTTTTATGATATGTATTCCAATCCATTATATTATGGAGGCACATTATATATTAGCGGAACTGAGATTAAAGACATTGTAATCCCTGACGGTGTGGCTGAAATCAAAAATTATGCGTTTTACGGCATGGATATTGACAGCCTGACCATACCCCCATCGTTAAAAAAAGTTGGTGCGAGCATAATCTCCGAGTTTTGTAGAATTGACTTAAAGGTTCCGTCCCTTGAGCAAATATGCTCTATTGAGTATAACAATTGGAATTGCCTTGGAAGAATAAATGATTTATATGTAGACGGTGTTAAAACAACTGACATTATATTTCCCGAAGGTGTAACACATATTCCTGAGCGGCTTTTTAGTGAATTTTCCAGTTTAACTAGTGTCACTTTTCCAGAAACAGTTTTATCGATTGGAGAAAGTGCATTCTATTATTGCCCCAATCTGCAAAAGGTAGTGATTGAGGGAAGTGAAACGGTTGTAGCTGCGTATGCATTTTTAAGTTGCACATTACTGGATACAATAATTATTCCGGAAACCGCTGAATTTGTAGGATATAATGCTTTTTATAATACCATGTGGTACAACAGCCAACCTGACGGATGCATATATATAGGTAACTGGTTGTGCGGATACAAAGGAAACACAAGCTATGTTTCTTTACTTGCCATAAAGGATGGTACTATTGGCATATCTCCAATGTTTTTTTCCTATGGTGAGGGAAAAGACGACGAAACACTTACTACGCTATATATTCCCGACAGTCTGGAATACATAGGAAACAATGCATTTGAGGGATGCCTTGATTTAAAAAACATTGAATTTGGAAATGGAATAAAGTATGTCGGAACACATGCTTTTTATAACACTGCCTGGTATGATAGCCTGTCCGATGGAGCTACATATATCGGCAATATCCTATATAAATACAAAGACGATACCGCAAACACCCAGTTCGATATAAGAAACGGCACAACAATTATTGCTAATGGTGCTTTTGAAAATTGCGAAAACCTCGTAACTGTTACCATGACAGACAGTGTGACTGATATTGGGGATTATGCATTTGCAGGATGTATTAATCTTGAAAATATTTCATTGAGTAATAATCTCACCCGTATAAACGAAAGTGTGTTTGGCAGTTGCACCAGCCTTAGCAGCATAAAGCTGCCTGACAGTATTGAGAGCATAGGAGAATGTGCGTTCTACTGCTCAGGCTTGAAAAGTATTACTCTGCCTGACAGTATCAGAACAATAGAAAATGATGCATATGCTTCTTGCGACAACCTTTCAGGAACTATAGTTATTCCTGACGGCGTTACTTATATAGGCAATGCTTTCAGGTATAGCTACATTGACACGATAAAAATTCCTGACAGTGTAAATTATATCGGCAATGAAGCTTTTTTTGGTTGCAATTATTTAAGTTACATTTCCATATCAAATGAAGCATATAACAGACTTGCACCTAGCGGATGTTTTGAAACCATCTCCAATGCACAGTTTGGCAGAATAATTACATATATGCTTGACGGAGAGGTGTACAAAACTCAGGTTGTACCCGAAAATACCAACGTTACACTTCCCGAACCCGAAAACGGTTACCAATATAAATTTTATGTGGATGGAAAAGAATACAACGGTGAAGGTGTAACTGAGGATACAACAGTGGAAATTCAACGCACAGCTATTGTATATGTCTATTTCTGGGGGGATTTTACACAGAGCCAGACAGTTCCTGTGGGTGGCGATGCTGTATTACCTGAAAATCCCGAAGATGGCTATTATACATATACTGTGTCAGGAAGTGCATGGGATGGAAAAAATATAACATCAGAAGTTTCTGTTAAGGTAACAAAGCATCTCAATCAATATACTATAACCTACATATTTGAAGACGGAACTAAGCAAAAGGAAACAGTGACCCACGGAGAAAATGCTTTATATCCGGATTTCCCTGAAGGATGCTACTATACCTATGCTACAGAGAGCGGGTCAGAATGGACAGGGGAAAATATAACCTCGGATATTGAGGTGTATGCAACTGAGCATCCTTATGTATATACAGTTACATACATATTCGGAGACAGAACAGAGCAGACTTTTTTGGTAAACCATGGAGAAGACGCCCCATTGCTCGAAAATCCCGCAGACGGCTACTATACATATATCACATATGATGGAAGTGACTGGACCGGAAAAAATATAACATCAAACGTTAAGGTGCTCGCGTCTAAACATCTCAATGTCTATACGGTTACTATTACATTTGAAGACGGATCATACCAAAAAATTAATGTGACTCATGGCTCAAGTATTCAATTGCCCGAAAATCCTTCCTATGGATATTATACATACTCTACATCAGACGGAAAAGCCTGGGATGGAACAAATATAACATCAGACACAAAAGTATATGTAACACTTCACATTAATGTATATAGAATTACATATACATTTGATGACGGAACGACAGAGACTTTTTATGTGAACCATGGCGAAAACGCTCCGTTCCCTCAAGCAGTATATGATGGCCAATATACGTGTATAATGTCTGACGGCAGCATATGGACGGGCAAATATGTAGAGGCTGATGCGGATATCCTCGTGACGAAGCAATTTAATAAATATATTGTTACATATACAGGTGATTATGAGAATAGTGCAAAGGTAACCCACGGAAAAAATACTGTTTTGCCCACCAATCCTGCAGATGGCTACTATACCTATACTACACAAGATGGAGCAGAGTGGAACGGTGAAAATATAACCTCAGATGTAACTGTAATAGTAACAAAGCATCTAAATATATATACTGTTACATTTACTGGTGATTATGATGAAAGTATACAGGTAACTCACGGACAAAATGCTGTTTTGCCCACTAATCCTACAGATGGTTACTATACCTATGCTACAGAGGACGGAACAGAATGGACCGGTGATAATATAACCTCGGATGTAATTGTAGTTGTGACAAAACACCTGAATAAATATACTGTTACATTTACTGGTGATTATGATGAAAGTATACAGGTAACTCACGGACAAAATGCTGTTTTGCCCACTAATCCTACAGATGGTTACTATTATGTATATCACACATCGGACGGAGCAATATGGACAGGAGATAATATAACCTCAGATGTAACTGTAATTGTGACAAAGCACCTGAATAAATATACTGTTACATTTACTGGTGACTATGATGAAAGTGTACAGGTAACACACGGAGATAATGCTATACTGCCAGAAAATCCTTATGGTTACCATTATATATATCACACATCTGACGGAGCAATATGGACTGGTGAGGACATTACAAAAGATGTGATAGTAACTGTTACAAAACAAATTAATATATACACTGTTACATTTGCAGGGGATTATACGGGTACACAAGAGGTAGAGCATGGCAACGATGTAGTTATACCACAGTCCCCTGACGGATATGTATATACATATTCTGCAAATACTTCAAATGTCACATCAGACCGTACAGTGTTTCTTGAACTGCTATGTGATATGGCAGAACTGACGGTTTCCGGACTTGAATACACCTTCTATGATGGAAATATTATAAGGGGCGAGTATTATGATATGTGGTATGATATATCAAATATGAGCGTATCTCCGGGAGCTGTTTTAAAGTTTATTGGCTATAGCGACGGTGGAATAGTGTTAAAAAAAGGTGAAAATATAATAGCGGTTACCGTTGTTGCAGAAAGCGGGAAAAAACAAGATTACTGCCTCATAATAAATAGAAATCTTCCTGATAGCCTTGGCAAACTTGTATTCAGAGAGGCTATTGGAGGAACCGCTACTTTAGAATTGCCTCAGGGAATAAAAGGTAATCCCGAAATCAAGGTCAGCTGTACTTACACAGAAATAGAGATAGGCGACGATACAAGCGGAGAAAGCTTCCCCGGCTTAGTAGATAAAGTTGCACTACTCGACTGTGTATTTAACAAAGATAATAACACAGTATTCGTATCTTCACTTTTGGAAAATACAGAGTACAAATTTGTCGTTATAGCTTCTTATGAGGATGTTATCATAGAGAGTCAGCCGGTGTGGGCTACAACCGGTGAGCTAAAATCCACCGATTGCTCTATAACATCTGTTATCAGCCCGAATGGTGGTACCATTGACGAGGGAGCAGATGGTGAAATGGGAAGCATATTCATCAGATATTATCACGATATGGGTGACAATGTAAAGATAAATGTAACAGTCAGCGAGGGAGCTACATGGGATTTATATTATGGACCCACATCAAGTATGACATATACTGACAAAATCATAACCGGTATAAAACCAGGCATGACCAAAACAGCATATATAAAAGTTGTGTCAGAAGCAGGTGAGGAACATACAAAAACCTATGTTGTGTATGTTTACCGCCAGACAAAATCGGCTAAGCCAGAAATATGTGTCACAAACGGTATGGTGTCCATTACATCAGAAGCTGAAAATGTTCAGATTAAATATACTATAGATGGTAAAAGTCCCGGAGAGCAAGAAGGTATAGTATATACCGCTCCTTTTGAAGCACCTGACGGAGCTGTTATCAGAGCTGTTGCAAAGGAAGCAGAAAAAGATGAAACAAGCGATGTTGCAATATATGTGGTTGACAAAAAACCAAAGGCGCATATTACAGAAATTTCGTGGTATAGCCAGGACAAAAAACATTATGAGTATGAATTTTATATAGACTCTATGAAATCAGATACCGGAATTGTCATTGTGGCAGTGTATGATGAGGGTCACATTATGACCGGAATTGACTTTAGTGAGTTTAAATGTACAAATGGTGAAGCAATTGCTTCCGGCACTGTAACAACATCATCAAACGGAAGCTGGTGCAAGGTGTTTGTAATAAACAGTTTGTCCGATATAAAACCATTGTCTGATGTACTCGTGAGAGATACATTGAGTTGATGATATTGACCAAGCAAAACGGGAGGGCACAGAGACCCTCCCCTACAATTTATTTTATCACAATCATAATTATTCATTAAAAAAACCACCGAAGAAAAATCTTCGGTGGTTTTGGTTTTTTGATTAGTTAAGAATTGCAAGTTCAGTCTCTTTATCAAAGAGGTGAATTTTGTTAAGGTCAAGACCGATTTTGATATCGTCTCCAGGCTTAACTGCGCTTCTTGGGTTAACTCTTGCTGTGAAGTTGTTGTCCATAACTTTAAGGTAGAGATATGTTTCAGCGCCAAGAAGTTCTGTAACTTCAACATGAGCATCGATGATTGAATCAGGGCTTGATGCAAGGAATGTATCCTCATCGTGCATATCCTCAGGTCTGATACCAAGGATAACTTCTTTGCCGATGCAATCTGCAGCTTTAACTTTTGTAGCAATGCCTTCTGGAAGCTTGATAACGTTTTCGCCGAATACGAGTGAAACAACGCCATCTGCTTCTGTAACATTACATGAAACAAAGTTCATCTGTGGGCTGCCGATAAATCCTGCAACAAACATATTAGCAGGGTTGTTGTAAAGATTGATTGGTGTATCAATCTGCTGAACAAAACCGTCTTTCATAACAATGATTCTTGAACCCATTGTAAGAGCTTCGGTCTGGTCGTGTGTAACATAGATAAATGTTGTTTCGAGTTTCTGGTGGAGTTTGCTGATCTCAGTTCTCATCTGAACTCTAAGTTTAGCATCAAGGTTAGAGAGAGGTTCGTCCATAAGGAATACCTTTGGCTCACGGACAATAGCACGACCGAGAGCAACACGCTGTCTCTGACCACCTGAGAGAGCCTTTGGCTTTCTGTCGAGAAGGTGCTCGATGTCGAGGATTTTTGCAGCCTCAACAACACGTCTTTTTATTTCATCCTTTGGAGTCTTTCTGAGTTTAAGACCAAAAGCCATGTTTTCGTAAACTGTCATGTGTGGATAAAGAGCATAGTTCTGGAAAACCATTGCTATATCTCTGTCCTTAGGAGCAACATCGTTTACGAGTTTGTCTCCTATGTAAAGTTCTCCATCGGAGATTTCTTCGAGACCTGCAATCATACGAAGAGTTGTAGATTTACCACAACCAGAAGGGCCAACGAGTACGATAAACTCCTTGTCCTCTATATCAAGACAAAAATCTGAAACAGCTGTAACGCCGCCTGCATATCTCTTGTAAATATGCTGT
>JAEIGA010003915.1_pt1 | contig 23144 bp, 36 predicted proteins | sample 9270691 | NCBI WGS metagenome assembly JAEIGA01 (sample SAMN17057246, study PRJNA624740) | gut metagenome | biome: biome; isolation source: fecal sample | host: Bos grunniens | place: China: Xizang | collected 2019 | reverse complement strand
TTTTATTTTTTATTATATTTTATTTACACATCACCAATCGTCTTTTGGCGTTAATTTAATATCGTCGTAATATTCGAAATAACGCTCTTTATCAGACTTATTTCTATCTTCCATCCATTCTTCAGGAAATGATGCATCTTCTTCTCTATTATCAGCTTCACGCATTAAATCATACATTGTTTTACCTGATGCCACGTTATTTCTCCTTTATTTGTTTTATATGAATATTATATCAATAATATTACTTAAAAGCAAGCAAATTCATCAAATCACCCTTTTAATCACAAAGCCGAAATTTTGTCCTTAAAGCCATCTTTATTGTTTTTATACATTCTTTATAAGCAAATCTCAAATAGCTTATAACAGCCCATATATAGGCGCTATGGTGCGTAATACTAGTTGAAATTAATTATAAAAAAACACTTAAACGATTGTTTAAGTGTTTTTTGTTTAATTAGTCAACTAATTCAAGAATTGCAACTTCTGCTGCGTCGCCTCTACGGAAACCAAGTTTGTAGATTCTTGTGTATCCACCACCTTGACCCTTTTCTTCTTTACGAGTAGCATACTTAGGTGCATATTCATCAAAAATCTTTTCAATTAATGGATATTTGATAGCCTTGGTTCTTGCCTTGAAGTCTGGTTTGCTTTCTTTGAAGCCCTTAACTTCTTGTAGGTCGTTTACCATAGACATAATCTTTCTTCTTGCATTAAGTTTCTTTGTACCGTCTTTGATAAGAGTTTTAGTTGTTTCCTTACCCTTAGTGTCAGCAACCTTTACTTCTGTTTCAACTGTGTCTGTATAGGTGTTGATTGCTAAAGTGATTATTTTTGAAACGTAAGCAGAAACTTCTTTTGCTCTTGCAACAGTAGTTTCAATCTTACCGTTCCACAAAAGAGCTGATGCTTGGTTTTTAATAAGTGCTAATCTTTGAGTAGCGTTTACGCCTAATTTTCTTTCCATTGTTTAATCCTCCTTGTCCTGTAATGATAAGCCGTAGCTTTCGAGTTTGTAAATAACTTCGTCAAGTGACTTCTTACCTAAATTACGGACTTTAAGCATATCTTCTTCGGTCTTCTTCGTCAACTCTTCTACCGTGTGGATGTTTGCTCTCTTTAAGCAGTGATATGAACGAACAGATAAATCCATTTCTTCAATGGTCATTTCTAAAATCTTAATCTTCTTATCTTCTTCAGGTGGAACCAAGAAATCAATGTTACCAAATTCTGATAAAGATACGAACATTCTGATATGTTCTTCCATAATTTTTGCTGCTAGACTAACAATGTCCTTTCCTGAGAAAGCACCGTTTGTCCAAACTTCTAATGTAAGTTTGTCAAAGTCAACACTTTGTCCAACACGAGTTGCTGTTACGTTGTAACTTACCTTTTTAACAGGTGTATAAATGCTATCGATTGCAATGTTATCAATAATATCGGTTTTGTGTTCTGCAGCACCTTCGTAACCACGACCTCTACCGATTGTTAATTCCATATCGATCTTGCCACCTTCATCAATAGTACAAATGTATTGATCTGGGTTTAAGATTTCCATGTCTGCATCGCAAAGAATATCACCAGCTTTAACTACTGCTGGGCCTTCTTTAACAAGCTTAACGTTTGTCTTGTATTCTTTATCCATACAAGTTGATTTGATAGCAACGCTCTTTAGGTTAAGAATGATTTCTGTTACGTCTTCCTTAACTAGTGGCACAGCTGAAAATTCGTGTTTAATACCTAAATCTTCACTGAACTTAATGTTTTGGATAGCAACACCCGGTAGTGCTGATAACAAAATTCTTCTTAAAGCATTTCCTAACGTAAGACCGAAACCCTTTTCTAAAGGTTCAACTACGATTTTCGCATAGCTTCTGTCTTCACTTTCTTCCACTGCTATTTTTGGCATTTCAATTTCCATCATAAGAAAATTACCTCCTAAAAAATAGTTTCGATATAGATAATTGTGGGAATTCGTGTCTTGGCGTGGAAAACCTTAACTGTCCCCCCACAAAAATCCATCGAAAAATTAATATATAATATTTTTTTAATTATTTTGAGTACAATTCGACAATCATGTGTTCAGCGATTTGAGCGTCGATGTCATCTCTTACAGGTAGAGCAATTACTTTACCAGTTAGAGTTTCTGGATCAAATTCTAACCACTTTGGCATTGTACCAACTTTCATTTGCTTAATTTCAGCAAAGTACTTGTTGTCTTTCTTTGTTTCTTTTACAGCGATTACGTCGCCTACTTTTACTGAGTAAGAAGCGATATTTACGTTCTTACCATTTACAGTGAAGTGTGCGTGTGTAACAAGTTGACGAGCTTGTGATCTAGATGCGCCGATACCCATTCTATAGATTACGTTGTCAAGTCTTCTTTCTAATAAAGAAAGCATGTTTTCACCGGTAATACCCTTCATTCTATCAGCCTTTTCATAATACTTTCTGAATTGACCTTCTAGTACACCGTAAATTCTCTTACATTTTTGTTTTTCACGAAGTTGTAAGCCGTATTCAGAAACCTTCTTTCTAGCCATACCATGTTGACCAGGAGCTACAGGTCTCTTTTCAAAAGCACAAGTACCCTTAAAGCATCTTTCGCCTTTTAAGAACAACTTAGCGCCTTCACGTCTACATAAACGACATTTTGATTCAGTATATTTAGCCATTTATCTGTCCTCCATTATACTCTACGTTTTTTAGGTGGTCTGCAACCGTTGTGTGGGATTGGAGATACGTCTTGAATTAGTGTAACTTCCATATCGCAGTTTGTTAATGCTCTGATTGCTGATTCTCTACCAGCACCTGGGCCCTTAACGTAAACTTCTACAGAACGCATACCTTGATCTCTTGCAACCTTACCTGCAGCTTCTGCTGCCATTTGTGCTGCAAATGGTGTACTCTTTCTTGAACCTTTGAAACCTAGGCTACCTGCACTTGACCAAGAAACTGTGTTTCCTTGCATATCGGTGATAGTAACCAAAGTGTTGTTGAATGACGCTTGAATGTGAGCTTGACCTTTGTCAACCTTTTTAACGTCCTTACGTTTTTTAACTATTCTTTTTGCTGCTGCCATTATCCGATACCTCCGTTATCTTGTTGCCGTTTTCTTCTTAGCAACGGTACGGCGTGGACCCTTTCTTGTCCTCGCATTTCTCTTTGAGCTTTGTCCACGAACTGGAAGGCTCTTTCTGTGACGAACACCACGGTAGCAACCAATTTCAATCAATCTCTTGATGTTTAGGTTTACTTCGCTACGAAGATCACCTTCTACGCGAAGGTTGTGTTCAATATATTCTCTAAGTTTAGCTACATCGCTTTCGCTTAAATCTTTAACTCTCGTATCTGGGTTAATACCAGTTTCACTGATGATTTTCTTTGCCGTAGTGAGACCGATACCGTAAATATACGTTAAACCGATTTCTACTCTTTTGTTATTAGGCAAATCAACGCCGGCTATACGTGCCATTAATTTTTCTCCTTAATTAATTTTTTTAATTTTGTATTAATTTATGTTATACGAATAATACTTTTGCGTTTGGAATGATTGCTACTCGTTTATTATTCGCTGTATTGTCCCGTTAACCCTTGCGGGCTACGATTAAGGCTTAGCCTTGTCTTTGTTTGTGGCTCTTGTTCTTTGAACAAATTACCATTACTTTTCCGTTTCTTTTAATGACTTTACATTTGTCGCACATAGGCTTTACAGATGGTCTAACTTTCATTTTGATATCTCCTTTGGAATTCGTTTATGTTTTTAGTTTTTGCTTCGCCAGATTATTCTGCCTTTTGATAGGTCGTAAGGGCTCATTTCAAGCTTTACGCTATCGCCTGGTATTATCTTGATGTAATGCATGCGAAGTTTTCCTGAAATATAAGCCGTTATCACGTGACCGTTTGATAACTTAACCGTAAATGTTGCGTTTGGTAATGCTTCAACTATCACGCCTTCGGTTTCTATAACATCGTCCTTTGACACAAACTTAATCCTCCTGTAATTTTTGTATTTCGGTTCTTATTGCTAAATAAATTTTTGTGTTAGCAGTAGGTTGACCGCTTTGTATTTTTTCTGCCAAGTCTTTAAGACTTTCAGTCAATACTTTTTTTATATGTTTTATATTTTTCTTTTTTGGATTTTGTACCTTCCTGTCTTTGCCGTTTACGATGTATGCTACACCGTTTTCGGTTTTTATAACAAGAAAATATTTTCCTTTGTCACGACCAGTCTTTACTATGACTATATCGCCTTGCCTTGTTGGATTTTCCATTTTTGCCTTATAGTGTTAAAATTTCCACACCGTTATCGGTAATAGCTACCGTATTTTCATAATGGGCTGATGGAAGTCTATCACGCGTGACCACACTCCATCCATCCGATAGAAAATCTACTTGATGTGTTCCCATATTTATCATTGGTTCGATTGCAATGGTCATGCCTTTTTTTAGGCGAATACCCGTTCCCTTCTTGCCATAATTTGGCACAGATGGATCTTCATGCATCTCTCTACCAATTCCGTGTCCTACAAGTGCCCTAACTACTGAAAATCCGTTTGCTTCTGCGTGCGTTTGTACGTGATATCCTATATCACCAAGCGGTGTACCATCACGAAGATTTTCTACCGCCTTAAAAAAACATTCTTCGGTCGTTTTAACAAGTTTTCTTTTTTGCTCGGATACTTCGCCAACCATAAAAGTTCTTGCCGCATCGCCGTGCCATCCGTTTAGGATTACGCCGACGTCTATGCTCACCAATTGACCTTCTTTAATCACCACGTCATCACTAGGAATTCCGTGAACAACCATTTGGTCAACTGATGCACAGATTGATGCAGGATAACCTGAATATCCTAAAAACGAAGGAATTGCACCGTTTGATCTAATAAAATCATATGCAATTTTATCTAAGTCTTTAGTAGTCATTCCCACTTTAATCGAACGACCGATTAAATCTAGAACGTCTCTTGTTAATTTTCCGCTTTCGCGCATGAGCGAGATTTGCTCGTTAGTCTTTATAGTAATCATTTAACCTAAAACCTTTACGATTTGTTCAAACACTTGTTCTACTGTCTTGCTTCCATCAATTCTTAACAATTTTCCTTGATCTTCATAATAAGATTCAAGTGGTTTTGTTTGAGAAGCATAAACAGAAAGTCTTTCATGTATTGTTTCTGGATTATCATCTTTTCTTGTAATAAGCTTACCACCACAATCGGGACAAATATCAGTATTTCCAATGAAATCCAAGTGGAACGAACCTTTGCATTGAGAACAAGTTCTTCTACCTACAAGTCTATGTTCTATTTGTTTTAGGTCAACTTCAATATCAATTACTTTATCTGGCGCCATGAATTCATCAAGCGCTTTTGCTTGAACAAGGTTTCTTGGGAAACCATCTAGCAAGTAACCATTTTGGCAATCAGGTTTTGACAACCTGTCCTTAACAATTTCTATTGTTAAATCATCTGGACAAAGGTTACCACCTTCCATCACTTCTTTGACTTTAATACCTAATGGTGTTTGAGCTGCCATATTTTGTCTGAATATATCACCGGTTGATATGTGCGCAAGGTTATACTTCTTTGCAATAAAACTTGCTTGAGTACCTTTACCACTACCCGGTGCACCAAGTAATATCAATTTCATATCACTAACTATTTTAAGAATCCTTTATAATTCTTCATCATTATTTGAGATTGCAATGCTTGTTCAAATTCAAGTGCTACAGACACGATAATTAATAGACCTGTTGCACTAAATACGTTCATTAAGCCGTCGCCACCGATTGCCTTAAAGATAATTGATGGTACTAAAGCTAATAACGCCAAGAATATCGCTCCGAAAAGCGTAATTCTATTAGATACCCTCTTCAAATAATCAGCTGTTGGCTTACCAGGTCTTGTACCTGGGATAAATCCACCGTTACCTTGGATGCTCTTACTGATGTCATCTGGGTTGAATTGGATTTGATTATAGAAGTATGAGAAGAATAAAATCAATATACATAGTATTATAATGTATAGTACACTACCTGAACCAAGGTTTGTTGTCCACCAAGTTGTGTCACCACCAAACATTGTAATAACCATTTCTGGGAAGCTTAAGATTGCGAAAGCAAAGATAAGAGGCATAACACCAGAAGCGTTTACTTTAATAGGAATGTGTGTTGATTGACCACCATACATTTTTCTACCCTTAACTTGTTTTGCGTATTGAACAGGAATTTTTCTTTCTGCACTATTAACTGTTACGATTGCCGCGAAGATAATAATTGCAGCAGCAAAGAAACCGATTAATACCCAAATAGAAGTTTGAGCAGTAGCTGGATCAAATAACTTTTGAACTTCAGCTGCGATAAGTGTACCAGCTGTTGAAATGATACCTGCAAAAATTAATAATGAAATACCATTTGAAACGCCGTAGTCAGTAATTCTTTCGCCAATCCACATAGTTAAAGATGCGCCAGTTGCGTACACGATAACTAGGAATGCATAGCTCATGAATTTACCAAAACCTTCACCGCCAAATAATTGACCAAATTGAATGCTATCTGCATTAGCGAAGGTAATTATAATACCTATTGATTGAGCGATAGCAAGTACAAGAGTAAGGATTCTGGTATACATGTTAATTCTCTTCTTGCCTTCTTCGCCTTGTTTACTCAATCTTTCAAGTGCAGGAATACCTACAGATAAAAGTTGAATAATAATTGATGCGTTGATGTAAGGTCCGATACCCATTGCAAATAACGTACCGTATTGCAACGCACTACCTGAAATTGCATTCATCAAGCTTAAGAAAGGTAAGTCTTTGATTCCATCAAAAGCAACTACACCCGGAACTGGAATGTAGCAACCTAATCTATAAACGAATAGAAGTGCTAATGTAATGAAAATCTTACGTCTTACTTCTTTGATTTTGAATGCATTAATTAATGTTTGAAACATTTCTCCCTCCTTATTAATAGTGGGTTATTAGATTTGTTCAGCCTTTCCACCAGCTTTTTCAATAGCTTCTTTAGCTGCTGCAGAGAAACCTGCTGCTTTAACCGTTAAAGCCTTTGTTAAAGAACCGTTGCCTAAAACTTTTAGACCTACGCTACCCTTAACAACTTTGATAAGACCTTTTTGGTTAAGAACTTCCATATCCACTACGGAGTTAGTTTCGAATCCTTCTAATACTGAAAGATTTACAATGCTATATACTTTTCTGAAATGGTTATTGAAGCCACGTTTTGGAATTCTTCTGATTAAAGGCATTTGACCACCTTCAAAACCAGGACGTACACCGCCACCGCTTCTTGCCCATTGACCTTTATGTCCTTTACCGCTAGTTTTGCCTAAGCCAGAACCAATACCTCTACCGAGTCTTTTCTTAGCTGTAGTTGCGCCCATAGCAGGACTTAATTCACCTAATCTCATTTTATTACTCCTTAAATTTCGTAAACTTTAGCAAAACTTAAATCTTTTCTACTTTCAAAAGATAACTTACCTTTTTGATCATACCAAGTATGCAAGGGTTTTCTTCGTGAATACGGAAAGAACGAATCTTTTTAAGTCCTAATGCTTCTACAACTTTCTTGTGTTGTGGTAAGCATGCTATTGTGCTTTTTACTAGTGTTACTTTTATTTTTGCAGTTTCTGCTTTTTTTGCTCTTGCCATAAAAGTACCCCTCCTTAACCGTTAATTTCTTCCACGGTCTTGCCGCGAATAGCTGCTATTTGTTCAGCAGTTCTCAAAGATTTGAGACCAGCGAGTGCTGCTTTTACACAGTTGATTTTGTTGTTTGTACCGTGTGATTTTGTTCTGATGTTAGTAATACCAACAGCTTCCATAACCGCACGAACAGGACCACCAGCGATAACACCAGTACCTTCGTCAGCAGGCATCATAAGAACTAAACCACTACCGAACTTACCTAAAACTTCGTGTGGGATTGTGTTACCTAATAATGCTACTTTGAACATATTTTTCTTTGCTCTTGCTGTTGCCTTGTCAATTGCTTCTGGAACTTCCTTTGCTTTACCCATTGCGCAACCGATTTTGCCAGCGCCGTCGCCAACAACTACAAGTGCAGCAAATCTCATATTTCTACCACCCTTAACGGTTTTAGTAACACGGTTTACGCAAATTAACTTTTTAACTAAACCGTCATTTTCTTCCGCTTTTCTAGGGCCTCTATTATTTTCTCTTGCCATTTTAGTTTTCTCCTTGATTTATTAGAATTCTAAGCCACCGTTTCTTGCACCGTCTGCTAGGTTAGCTACACGGCCGGTATAAAGATATCCGCCTCTATCAAATACGATAGTTGTGATGCCTTTTGCCTTCGCCTTCTTTGCAAGAAGTTCACCAACAGCATAAGCTTGCGCCTTCTTGTCTTTGCCTTCAAATGTGCCTTTAAGTTCCTTATCGAGCGTTGAAGCAGTAACCAAGGTGTTGCCTTTAACGTCATCTATAAGTTGAGCGTAGATATGTGTTAAGCTTCTGTAAACTGAAAGTCTTGGAGTTTCAGCTGAGCCTTTAATCTTACCTCTTACTCTCTTATGTCTTTTTAATCTATCTTGATTTTTATTGATTTTTGTAATCATAGTTTTAACTCCTGTTTAATAACTTTTCGCACTTTTAAGGTGCACTCGGCAGACGTGCTAAAACTTTAAGCACGTCCACTAAAAGCCCTTTAAATCTTAGCCTTTACCGCCTGCAGCCTTACCAACCTTTCTTTCAATAACTTCATCGCTGTAGCGAATTCCGTATCCATGGTATGGTTCAGGTTCTCTATAATTTCTGATGATTGCTGCGAATTGACCAACCTTTTCCTTGTCAATACCTGTTACGGTAATTTCAGTTTGCGTTGGGCAATCTAATGCGATGCCTTCGATTTCTTCAACTTCAACTGGGTGGCTGAAGCCGATGTTCATTACTATTTTCTTGCCTTGTTTAGCAACTTTCCAACCTACGCCGTGAACGATTAAAGTCTTTTTGAAGCCTTCTGTAACACCCTTTACCATGTTAGCGCAAAGTGCTCTGTATAAACCGTGTTTAGCTTTTGTTGGACCTTGGTCGTTTGCTCTTGTAAATACAACTTCATTGTTTTCAATGCTTGCTGTAATTACTGCGTCGTAAGCTTGTGTTAAAGTACCCTTTGGGCCTTTTACTGTTAATACGCCGTTTTCAGCTGTAACAGTTACACCGGCAGGGATAACGATATGTGCATTACCTATTCTTGACATAATTTATACCTCCTACCATACGTAAGCGAGAACTTCCCCGCCTTGGTGTGCTTTTTTAGCTTCCTTACCTGTCATAATACCCTTGCTTGTTGAAAGGATAGCAATACCTAAACCGCCAAGTACTTGTGGGATTTCTTCAGCACCAACATATACTCTTAAGCCTGGTTTACTTACTCTCTTAAGTCCAGAGATAACCTTTTGGTTATTTTCGTATTTTAAGGTAATTTTAATTGTTCCTTGTACGCCTTCAATAAGTTCTACGTTTGAAATATAACCTTCGTTTAGAAGAATATTTGCAATAGCCTTTTTTGTGTTTGACGCAGGAATTTCTACAGTTTCATGCTTAGCATTAAGAGCGTTTCTTATTCTAGTAAGCATATCTGCAATAACGTCTGTCATTTTTATATCCTCCTTTACCAACTAGCCTTCTTTACGCCAGGGATTTGACCTTTGTATGCCAATTCTCTGAAGCAGATACGGCAGATGCCGTATTTACGTAGTACAGCGTGTGGACGACCACAAATGCTGCATCTTGTGTAGGCTCTGGTGGAAAACTTAGCAGGTTTTTGCTGCTTGTTAATCATTGCTTTTTTAGCCATTTTGTAACTCCTTTACCCTTACTTGTTAGCGAAAGGCATACCGAGCATCTTAAGCAATTCTCTTGCTTCTTCGTCGGTGTTAGCCGTCGTTGTGATACAGATATCGAAACCTCTTACCTTTTCAATTTGATCGTAAGAAATTTCTGGGAATATCAATTGTTCTTTTACGCCCATTGAGTAGTTACCTCTACCGTCGAAAGACTTTGTAGACACACCACGGAAGTCTCTAACTCTTGGAAGTGCGATTGAAATGAATTTATCGAAGAATTCATACATTCTTGTTCCACGAAGAGTAACTTTCATACCAACGCTTTGGCCTTCTCTTACCTTAAAGTTAGCAACTGATTTCTTTGCTACTGTTAAGATTGGTTTTTGACCAGCGATTTGTTCTAACTCTTTTTGTGCGATTTGAATGCTCTTAGAGTTGTCTTTAATGTCACCTAAACCAGCGTTAATAGTAATCTTAACTAGCTTTGGTACTTGGTTTACGTTTTCATAATTGAACTTTTTAACCATTGCAGAGATAACTGTTTGGTCATATAAAGATTTAATTCTATTTGCTTCAGCCATTCCAGTTTACCTCCTTATTTTTCTTCTGCAGTCTTTTCTGCAGCTTTCTTGGTCTTTCTTTTTGTTGCTTTCTTAACTTCTTTAGCTTCCTTGCTAGCATCAAGAACAGCACCGCACTTTTTGCATGCACGAACTTTCTTGTCGCCTTCTACTTGGTAAGCAACTCTAGTTGCCTTGTTACAAACTGGGCAAACTACCATTACGTTAGAAGCATCAATTGGACCAGATTGATTTTGAATAGCACTAACTTCTTGAGCACTTCTTGCTTTCTTGTGCTTCTTTTGAACGTTGATGCCATCAACGATAACTTTGTGATCTTTTGGAAGAGCAGTTAAAACTTTAGCAGTTTTGCCAGCATCTTTACCAGTTAAAACTAAAACTGTGTCGTTCTTTTTAACTTTCATAATCTATCTCCTTATAACACTTCTGGAGCAAGAGAGATAATTCTCATGTAGTCCTTATCTCTTAATTCTCTTGCGATAGGTCCAAAGATACGTGTGCCTTTTGGTTGTTTTTGGTTGTCAATGATAACTGCTGCGTTTTCGTCGAAACGAACGTAAGTACCGTCCTTTCTTCTTACACCGCTTGTTGATCTAACGATAACAGCCTTAACAACGTCGCCCTTCTTTACTGCGCCACCTGGGGTAGCTGTCTTTACACTTGCAACGATTACATCACCGATATTACCGGTTCTTCTAAAAGAGCCACCTAATACTCTGATGCACATCAATTCTTTCGCACCTGAGTTATCAGCTGCTTTTAATCTAGATAGTGGTTGTATCATAGCGTGCCTCCTTACTTAGCCTTTTCAATGATTTCAACAACGCGCCAGTTCTTGTCTTTTGACAATTTTCTTGTTTCAGCGATTAAAACCTTATCACCGATACCGCATTGGTTGATTTCATCATGTGCTTTAAATTTATGAGTTTTCTTAATAGTCTTCTTGTATAGAGGGTGTTTTGCTCTTTCTTCAATAGCAACAACAACTGTCTTGTCCATCTTGTCAGAAACAACTATTCCTACTCTTTCTTTTCTTAAATTTCTTTCCATAATTCTCTACTCCTACGCCTTAGCAGCAAGTTCTTTTTCTCTTAAAAGAGTCTTAACTTTTGCAATTTCTTTCTTGCAGTTCTTAAGAGATGCTGAATTTTCCAACTGTCCAATTGCGTGACGGAAACGAAGGTTAAACAATTCTTCAGATAATTCTTTTAATCTGTTGTTTAATTCTTCTACCGTTAATCCGTGAAGTTCCTTAGTTTTCATTAACCTTCACCGCCTTCTTCTTTTATTTGTTCAACTACTTGTGCTTCCTTTTTCACAAACTTTGTTTTAACTGGAAGTTTGTGTCCTGCAAGACGCATAGCTTCTTTTGCAATGTTTTCAGGTACGCCTGCCATTTCAAACAATACTCTACCTGGTTTAACTACTGCTACCCAGTATTCTACTGAACCTTTACCACTACCCATACGGCTGTCAGCAGGTTTCTTTGTTACTGGTTTGTGAGGGAAGATGTCAATCCATACCTTACCGCCACGTTTAATAAATCTAGTCATTGCAACACGGGCTGCTTCGATTTGATTTGATTTAATCCAACCTGGTTCAGTTGCTACTAAACCGAAATCGCCGTATGCTACCTTGTTGCCTTTAGTACACTTACCGGTCATTCTGCCACGGTGTACTCTTCTTCTTTTTACTCTTTTAGGCATTAACATAATTAAGCTTCGCCTCCTTCACTTTTCTTTCTAGAAGCGCCGATAACTTCACTTTTGTAAATCCAGCTCTTAACGCCGATTACACCAAAAGTTGTATGTGCTTCTGCAAAGCCGTAGTCTATGTCAGCTCTTAAGGTTTGTAGAGGAATTGAACCTTCGTGATAACCTTCGCTACGTGCAATTTCTGCACCATCAAGTCTACCACTAACCATAACCTTGATACCCTTAATACCGCTTCTCATAGCTCTGCCAATAGCTTGTTTCATAGCTCTTCTGAATGATACACGCTTTTCTAATTGAGTTGCGATACCTTCAGCTACTAATTGAGCGTCTGCGTCAGCTTTCTTAACTTCTGAAATGTTGATAGAAATTTGTTTACCTTTGCAGATTTTAGCTACTGTCTTTTTAATGATTTCAATTTCACTACCTTGCTTACCGATTAGAACGCCTGGACGTGCTGTAAAAATAGTAATTGTAATTTTTGTAGCAGCCTTTTCAATAGCAATCTTGCTAATAGCAGCTTGATAGTATTTTTTCTTTAATACTTTACGGATTTCGTTATCTTCTTTAATGTTTGCAGCAAAATCTTTCTTGTCAACAAACCATTGAGAATCCCAATCCTTGATAACTCCGACTCTTAAACCGTGCGGATTAACTTTTTGTCCCATTGCTGTTCCTCCTAAGCCTTTGCGTCTAGCACAACTGTGATGTGGCTAGTTCTCTTCAAAATTCTAAAAGCTCTACCTTGTGCTCTTGGCATAACTCTCTTTAGGGTAGGACCTTGGTCTGCGTAGCAAGCTGCTACGAATAAGTTGTCCTTGCTCATACCAAGATTGTTTTCAGCGTTTGCAGCAGCAGACATTAATACCTTTCTAATAGGTTCAGATGCTGACTTTGGAGTGTTTTCCAAAATTGCAACTGCTTGAGTATAACTCTTACCTCTGATAATGTCTAGCACTACTCTTACTTTATAAGGCGAGATTCTAATGTGCTTTGCAACAGCTCTTGGACGTCTGTCTTTATTTTCTGCAATACGTGCAGTCTTTTCTCTCATATTCTTAGCCATGACTTCGCCTCCTATCTCTTACCGGTCGATTTTTCGTTACCTGCGTGACCTTTGAAAGTTCTTGTTGGAGCGAACTCACCAAGTTTGCAACCAACCATATCTTCAGTTACGTATACAGGAACGTGCTTTCTGCCATCATATACAGCGATTGTATGACCAACCATTTGTGGGAATATTGTTGATGACCTTGACCAAGTCTTTAATACTTTCTTTTCGTTCTTTTCGTTTAATTCTTCTATTCTCTTTAAGAGTTTAGGTTCTACATAAGGACCTTTTTTAACACTTCTACTCATGTTGTTCTCCTTAATTTATCCTTGTAATAATAAGCTTATTAGAAGCTTTCTTGTGCTTTCTAGTCTTATAACCGAGAGCAGGTTTACCCCAAGGAGTAACAGGTCCTGGCATACCGATTGGTGACTTACCTTCACCACCACCGTGTTGGTGATCACATGGGTTCATAACAACACCACGTACAGAAGGACGAATACCAAAGTGTCTTGTCTTACCTGCTTTACCAATTCTAATAATTTCGTGTTCTAAATTACCTACTTGACCGATAGTTGCCTTACAAGCAGCTAAGATATATCTCATTTCGCCACTTGGCATCTTTAATGTCACGTATTTGTCGTCTCTTGCCATGATTTGAGCGCTCATACCAGCAGCTCTAGCAATTTGACCACCTTTACCTGGTTGCATTTCAATGTTGTGAACCATAGTACCTACTGGGATATCTTTAAGAGCAAGAGCATTACCTGCTTTGATATCTGCAGTTGGGCCACTCATAACCTTGTCGCCAACCTTTAAGCCTACTGGAGCAAGGATATATGTCTTTGCACCGTCAGCATAGTATAGAAGTGCGATGTTTGCACTACGGTTTGGATCGTATTCAATGCTCTTAACAGTTGCTGGAATACCGTCCTTAACTCTCTTGAAGTCGATGATACGATATTTTCTTCTGTTACCACCACCGATGTGACGAACAGTAATTTTACCTTGAGCATTTCTACCACCACTCTTTCTTTGGTCTTCCAAGAGAGATTTTTCTGGTTTCTTTGCCGTAATTTCATCGTAAGCACTTACTGTCATAAAACGACGTGCTGATGAAGTCGGTTTATATCTTTTAATAGCCATTTCTATATCCTCCGAATTAAATTAAGACAATGAATCGAAGAATTCAATTGACTTACTGTCTTTTGTAAGTTGTACAATGGCTTTTTTGTAGTCAGGTGTATAACCTTCATACTTGCCTTGTCTCTTTAACTTACCACCAACGATTGCGGTGTTTACCTTTTCAACACTTACACCGAAGATTTCTTCGATAGCAAGTTTGATTTCTGTTTTGTTTGCGCTTTTAGCAACTACAAAACTGTACTTCTTATCTTTAATTCCCGCATAGCTCTTTTCTGAAAGAAGCGGTTTAATTATAATATCACGAGCAGCCATTATTCTCCGTAAACCTCCTCGATTTGTTGTACAGCTTGTTTAGACATAACGATTTTAGCGTTCTTAACAACGTCATAAGTATTGATTTGAGAAGCTGGGATTGTTGCAATCTTTGCAATGTTTGCACTTGCTCTTAATACCATTTGATCATCGTTATCCATTACAAGCAATACGCTCTTTTCTAAATTGAATGCTTTTAAGAATGCAGCCATTTCCTTTGTCTTAGCTTCTTTTACTTGGATAGCGTCAACGAAAATCACTTCGTCATCTCTAATCTTTTGTGAAAGTGCTGAGAAAAGTGCAACAGCCTTTGCTTTAGCGTTCATTTTCTTTGAGAAGTCTCTTGACTTAGGTGCGAATACTACGCCACCTTTAACCCATTGTGGACTTCTGATAGAACCTTGTCTTGCTCTACCTGTACCCTTTTGTCTCCAAGGCTTTCTACCACCACCACGAACTTCGCTACGTGTTAAAGTACTCTTTGTACCTTGTCTTTCGTTAGCAAGTCTTGCAACTACTGATTGGTGGATTACTGCTTCGTTATATTCAGCATTGAACAATGCATCACATAATTCGATAGTGCCTACTTCTTTAGCTTGCATATTATATAATTTTACACTTGGCATATTCTTTCTCCTTACGCTTTAACACTGTTTCTCAATGTTACGATTCCCTTGATAGGACCTGGAACAGCACCCTTAACTAGGATTGCGTTTCTTTCCTTATCTACCTTTACGACTTCAAGGTTTAATATGGTAACATTTTCATGTCCCCATTGTCCTGACATCTTCTTGCCCTTAAATACTCTTGATGGATTACTGATAGCACCCATAGAACCAACTTCTCTGTGTACAGGGCCTACACCGTGAGTTTCTTTTAATCTGTGGTGGTTCCATCTCTTAATAACGCCGGTAAAACCGTGACCCTTTGAAACGCCTGATACGTCAACTTTGTCGCCTGCTGTGAAAACGTCACAAGTTAATACGTCACCAACGTTCATTGTGTCAGCACCTTCAAGTTTGAATTCCTTCATAACTTTACATGGAGCTACGCCTGCTTTTTTGAACTGACCTAATTGTGGTTTGTTCAAAGATTTTTCATCAGTTTCGCTAAAACCTAACTTAACTGCTGAATATCCGTCTCTTTCCAAAGTCTTCACTTGTACAACTGGACAAGGACCTGCCTCGATAACAGTTACCGGAATAACTTTGCCGTCTTGGGAAAATAATTGTGTCATCCCTAACTTTCTGCCAATGATTGCTTTATTCATAGATAAAGTTCACCTCCGATATATTATATATAATGTTTATATTTTTTTATAATTTGATTTTGATATCAACACCTGCTGGTAAGTGAATGCTGTCTAATAACTTAACGTTTGGTGAATAGATATCGATTAGTCTTTTGTGTGTTCTTACTTCGAATTGTTCACGTGAATCTTTATATTTGTGTGGTGAACGAAGAATTGTTACGATTTCTTTTTCTGTTGGTAGTGGAATTGGACCACTGATCTTTGCGCCAGACTTTTTCATTGTTTCAACTATTCTAGTTGTAGCTTGGTCTAGCATTTCTGTGTCATAAGACATTAGTTTAATTCTGATTTTTTGACTTGCCATTTTTGTTTTTCTCCTTTTTTACCTAACTTTTACTGTGTGCTGTAAACTCTGCCGTGTGTGTCGCTTTTTGCTTATAAAAAAAATCATTCGCCGATACTTAACTTTTAAGTCGCTGCGAATGACTCTGCTAATTCTAAATTTGAAGTTAGTCGCAGGGGTCTAGCCCCCACACTTGTCAACGGAAATTATCTTTCGTGTAAGCGAATTAAGTAACTTCCCGTATCATCCCAGATTACACAGCCTACATATTATACAAAATTTACATAGGCTTGTCAAATGTTTTTACAAGGTTTTTTCAAATTTTTTTAATATATTTTTATTAATTTTTTAAGGGAAATTTTCAGCAAATTTCCCTTAATTTTTTGCAAATTTACGCTATTTCCTTTTTAATTAAAGTAGGTTTTGCGCCGTTTACAACAACGTTTTCATCTACTATAACCTTTTCGATATCACTTTGTGAAGGCAAATCATACATAGTTTCAATCATAAGATTTTCTAAAATAGTTCGAAGACCTCTTGCACCTGTTTTAAGCTCTATCGCCTTTCTTGCAACAGCACTAATAGCTTCATCGGTAATTTCAAGTTCTACCTTGTCTAAACCGATAAGACGCTTATATTGTTTAACCAACGCGTTTTTAGGTTGAGTTAAGATATTTACAAGTGCAGCTTCATCAAGTGGATTTAAGCTTACCGTTATAGGAATTCTACCTACAAATTCAGGAATTAAGCCAAACTTAATCAAGTCTTGTGGTTGAACTTCACGAACCAATTCAGCAGTCTTTTCCTTTGGTTTTTCTACACTGCCAATAAAGCCTAAAGATGTTGAGCCTTTTCTTTTACTGATGATATCTTCTAAACCAACAAATGCACCACCACAAATGAATAGAATATTTGTAGTATCAATTCTAATGCATTCTTGTTGTGGGTGCTTTCTGCCACCTTGTGGCGGAACTGAAGCAACAGTACCTTCAATAATTTTAAGAAGTGCTTGTTGCACACCTTCACCAGAAACGTCACGAGTAATAGAAACGTTTTCGCTCTTTCTTGCTATCTTATCTATTTCATCAATATATACGATACCCTTTTGAGCCTTTTCAATATCGAAGTCAGCACTTTGGATTAGTTTTAATAAAATATTTTCAACGTCTTCCCCAACGTAACCTGCTTCAGTCAAAGTTGTTGCATCGGCAACGGCAAAAGGCACGTCTAATATTTTAGCAAGCGTTCTTGCAAGCAATGTTTTACCACTACCTGTTGGACCTAGCACCAAAATATTGCTCTTGTCAATTTCCAAGCCGTCTTTTTCATTTTTAGCATTAATTCTTTTATAATGATTATATACAGCAACTGACAGTACCTTTTTTGCTTGGTCTTGCCCCACAATATATTCGTCAAGTTTTGCCTTAATTTCAGACGGCTTTAATAAATTTACGTTTTCAGTAGTATCGTTCTTTTCTGTTTCTTCCTTTATTACGTCACGACAAATTTCTACGCATTCATCACAGATATATACACCATTAGGCCCTGCAACTAAACGCTTTGTCATTTCTTCAGGTTTGCCACAAAAAGAACAATGCAAATGTTCGTTATCTTTCATAAATCTCCATTAACTACGCACGCTTAACTAAAATTTCATCAATTAGTCCGTATTCTTTTGCTTCTTCTGCTGATAAATAATTATCTCTATCAGTATCTTTTTCTAATTGTTCAATAGGCTTGCCACTATTTTCAGCAAGAATTTTATTCAAGCGATGTTTAGTTTTGATAATGTGTTCAGCTTGAATTTTAATATCGCTCGCTTGACCTTGAGCCCCGCCTAGTGGTTGGTGAATCATAACTTCACTATTAGGAAGAGCATATCTCTTACCCTTCGCACCACTTGAAAGCAAGAATGCGCCCATACTAGCTGCTAAACCGATACAAATCGTGCTTACATCACATTTAATATAATTCATAGTATCGTATATAGCAAGACCTGCAGTAACACTACCACCTGGGCTGTTAATGTAAAGACAAATGTCTTTATTTGGGTCTTTTGCTTCTAGATATATAAGTTGAGCAACAACGGTATCTGCAACTGCATCGTTAATTTCACCAGTCAAGAAAATTACTCTATCTTCTAAAAGCCTTGAGTAAATATCGTAACTTCTTTCACCTTTACCTGTTTGTTCTACAACGTAAGGAACAACCGTATTCTTTATATCCATATACTGTCTCCTATAAAAATATTCTCATTTATTTTAGTATCGTCCGGCAAAAATGCCGAACGATACCTTTCTTTTGTTATTTGTTATTAAGTTAACTATTATTCAATAGTATTTGAATTCTTTAATAATTCAAAGAATTTCTTAATGATAACGTCGTTCTTGATATAGTCAAGTTGACGAGCGTTCTTTTTAACTTCAGGAACTGGTCTACCTTGAGATGCAGCCATTTCTTCAAGTCTCTTTTCAACTTCTTCATCAGATGCAGTGATTTCTTCTTTTTCAATGATTGCTTCAATTACAAGTTGAGACTTAACGTATTCAGCCGCTTGTTCAGCATAGTCTTTTCTGAAGTCTTCCATTGACTTGTTCATATATTTTAAGTAATCATCAAGTTTTAAGCCTTGGTATGATAGTCTGTATTCCATTTCTTGAACCATTCTATCAATTTGGTTTTCGATCATAGCGTCAGGAATTTCAACGTCACTTGTTTCAGTAACCTTCTTAACGATAGCATCTTCAACTTCTCTTTCAGCTCTTAATTGGTTTTGCTTTTCAAGCTTTTCTCTTGTTTCTTTCTTGTATGCTTCAACACTTTCAGCACCAACTGCTTCCTTAATGAATTCATCATTGATTTCTGGAAGTTCTTTAACCTTGATTTCGTGTAACTTAATTGCGAAAACAGCATCCTTACCCTTTAAGTTTTCAGCGTGATATTCTTCTGGGAACTTAACAGTAATATCTCTTTCTTCGCCAATGTTCATACCGATAACTTGTTCTTCAAAGCCTGGGATAAACATACCGCTACCAATAACTAAAGTTTGTTTTTGAGCTGTACCACCATCAAACTTAACGCCGTCAACACTACCAGAGTAGTCGATGATTACGTTGTCGCCATCTTGAACAGCCCTATCAGTAACGTCTACTAAACGAGAATTACGTTCTTGTAAACGCTTAACGTCAGCTTCGATTTCTTCATCGGTAACATTATACACGTTTTTCTTGAAGTTTATACCTTTATATTCGCCAATTACAACTTCTGGCTTAACAGCAACAACTGCAACCATAGTGATACCCTTTGCACTGATTTTCTTAATATCTAATTCAGGTGCAGCAACAACGTCGATTGATGGTTCTTTATCAAGAACTTCACCGTAGTATTTTGGGAATGCTTGGTTAATTGCTTCTTCATAGAATACGCCTTCACCATAAGCAGTTTCTAAAACCTTTTTAGGAACCTTACCCTTTCTAAAACCAGGCATGCTATATCTGCTCTTTGTTTTTTCGTAAGCTTCTTCAATAGCTGCTTGCCATTCTTTTGCAGTTAAATCAATTGTAATCTTAACTGTACTTTTTTTACCTTTTTCAAATGTGTATTTCATAACAATCTCCTAATCGTTAAATTACTAAAACATTTTATCACAATGCAAAATAAAACGCAAGGTTTTTTTATGTATAAAAAATCTTTTTAACTAGATAAAGTAATTAAAATTCCTTGTTTTTAATTTAAACACCATAATTCTACATTTATTTTATTAAATTTTGTTCATGCTTATTGGGCTCAACCATGATTGATTTAAAGTTATCATAGGTAACAAACCCTGCTTTTGCCTTGCTTGGTTTTTTAACAAAGCGTTTTTCAGTATAAACTATTTCTACCTTTCCGCCCTCTCTACCTTTAGAATAATAAGCACAAATTTCTGCACAAAACACTATTACTTCTTGCGGTACTTGCCTTCCGTTTGACACAATTACCACGTGTGATGAGTGGTAATCTTTTGCATGCACCCAAATATCACTACCTTTAGCAGTAAAGGTTAATCTATCGTTTTCAATATTATTTCTACCAACTTTAACAACAAAGTCATTAAACAAGTAGTTCCTATATTCACTTTCTTGTTCTTTCTTTGGCTTGCCTGTTTTTTGAGCAGTAACAACACCTGCATTAACAAGTTCTTTCTCTATAAAGTTTAAGTCATCAATATTTTCAGCCAAACATATTTCATCAACAATGCTTTCAAAATATGCTTGCTCACTTTCGCATTGCTCTCTTTGTGGTGCAAGGGCAACAAGCGTGCGTTTTTGTTTGTTATATTTTTTATAATAAGCTTCGGCATTTTTCGATGGTGAAATAAACTCGTTTAATTCAACCTTTAGTGTAGTACCATCATAATAATTATCTAGCACACACTCTTTATCGCCTTGTTTAATTTTGTATATGTTAGATAAAATTAGTTCACCTTTTATTCTATTAAGTTCACAGGCTTCAGCATCTTTTTGCTTTGATTTTATTGCCGTTAGTTTTTTCTTAATCTTTTTAAGCACCGTGTTAACTAGAGAATTTAGCCGCTCTTTCTTTTGATTAAAAGTTTTAAGCCTTTCCTTGTTTTCAAAATAATAATCTTCAGCCAAAACCAAACTATCAAACTCTTTGAATACGCCATTAAAACAAGAATAAGGGTAAACCAAAAGGTCTTTTACTTGTCCGTTATCCAAAAGCACACAAGGTTTGTAATTTGGCGAATATAAAAAGCCGTTCATAAATTCAAAAATAGTTTTGCCATCTAAATTTTGAACGTTTACTTGTTTAGACAATTTATCAGCTATTTCTTGAGCAGTGCTTTTTGCCACACCTTGAACGTTTTCTGTTATAAGCTCTGGCAATTTTTGTAAATCACACCCATCAAAAACTTGTATTAAATTATCATCGTTAGGCAACTTTTTTTGACCAACGGGTGGAAAAACGTAATCCTTACCTACTATTAGTGGTCTAACAACGTCATCAAACATATTTATACCACGATTGCCACCAAGCACCTTGCCACTTTCGGTTAAGATTATATTGCTATATCTACCCATAAGCTCAACGTATAATGTTTTTAACGTGCCGTCAAAGAACTCGCCTGAAGACATAAAATCTATTTTGACAATTCTATCAAAACCGACCAATTGCACGCCCAGTATGGTTGCAGAAAGCAAGTGTTTGCGAAGTAGCATGCAAAAATTAGGTGCAGTCAACGGACTATCCTTTTCTGCCTTAATTACACCAATACGTGGGGCCGAAGGATTAACATCTAACAACAATTTTTCAGTGCGCCTACCGGTATAAACTGTTAGCACAACTTGGTCGTTTGTAGGTTGAGTTATTCTATTAACCTTGCCATCATTAAATATTAAGTTTAATTCTTCGCACAAATAACGAAGCGTATAAGCATCTTGTGGCATAATTATCCTTTAATAGCAAACGTTTTGTTGTTTAAATAAAATAGTGGACTTTGCTTTTCAAAACGCAATGTCAATTCGCATGCGGTAAGCCTTTGAGATTTAGCTGAAAACTTTGTATTTTTATCAAAATCACCATACTTACCGTCACCTATAATAGGGTTGCCAATAAAAGCTAAATGCGCCCTTATTTGGTGCGTTTTACCAGTATATAACGTTACTAATACTTTAGAACTATCACTATATTCTTCAAGCACTTGATAGCCCGTTTTAATCATTACGCTTCCCTTAACCGCATTAGCATATATTTTTACTGTAGAAAATTCTTCTTGTTTAACCAAGTATGCCGTTAAAGTATCTTGTTTTTTAGGCATTTTACCGACCACAAAGGCGACATACTTTTTATCAAACGTTCTTTCCTTAAAACCGTTAAGAAGCTCTTTTTCAGCACTTTCATTTAAGGCAAAAATCATAATACCATCAGTGTTTCTATCTAGCCTATGAATAAAAAGTGCAGTCGGATACTGGTCTTTTATAGCACTATAAAGACTTTCTGAAGTATAACCGCTTTTTTTATAAACAACTAAAACGTTTTGGTCTTTAAAAATAACCGAAAATTTATCTTGGGCATTTTGAACGTAGTAAATTTCAACCTTATCTCCAACTGATAAAGTTATATCTTGAGAAGTGCGTTTTCCGTTCACCTTTACATCTTTTTTTCTTAAAGCTTTCATAAAAGCCGAAAAAGAAAGATCTTCAACGTTATGTAGGCAAAGTTTACTTAACTTGCCGTTTTTTTGTGCTATAAATGATTTCATATATTTGTTTATTAATTAAATTGGGACTTCGGAAAAACCCAAAGTCCCATTCGTTTAGTTTTAATAATTAGTCAACCAATTCATCCTTTGGTTTAATGCAAAGCAATACGATAATACCAATTAAGCAAAGTGTACCAACTGATAAGAATACAACTGACCATACGTTATTTTGTATCCATTCGTATAAGCGAATTGTGCTTGGTTCGCCAATCTTTACGATAGTACTTGCTTCAGCGCTTCTTTTTGAGTCGTTAGTAACTGAACAAACGATTTTGTAAGCACCTGTTCTTGTTGGAACAAATGTTAATCTTCCATCATAAGCAGTTTCCATTACTTCATCGTAACTGAAAGTGCCTTGATATTCACTTTCTTTTAAGTCTTTAGCCTTTGGAATTTCTATCCAACCTTCAGCATCAGCTGTTGCATCAGCGTTTGAATTATAAAATAAAGTGTAAGTTGTTGTACAACCACTTGCTTCAAGAGTAAAACCTGTTGCAACGTATTCAATAGTTTTGTAACCGTTTGCTTGTTCTTTAGCGCTTGTTACACTGATTGGAGCATCATCTTTAATTTCAAATCTAAAGAATAAATCTTCGTTAACCTTATGATTGATTGTTCCATTGTCATTTTCTTCGTAGATGTCCTTTTCAGCCATTGCATTAGT
>JAEIGA010003914.1_pt1 | contig 23148 bp, 14 predicted proteins | sample 9270691 | NCBI WGS metagenome assembly JAEIGA01 (sample SAMN17057246, study PRJNA624740) | gut metagenome | biome: biome; isolation source: fecal sample | host: Bos grunniens | place: China: Xizang | collected 2019 | reverse complement strand
GTCAGTAGCAAATGCTTCTTTAGCAATTTTAATTAAATCCATTTTTTGATTTGTTAAATTGTTCAATCATTCATGCGCAACATATCAAGTTACTCTTCCTTGACAGCGATTACGCCGAAAGCGGGGCAAAGATACTTCAAATTTCTTGTTCTACAAAATCTTACCGTTTAATTTGCCGAAAAATCGCCATTTTGGAGTAAAGATTGTGCCAGAACACTATTAAATAATGTAAATAGATGCTTTTCTTCTATAATTTGTATTATCTTCGCAATGATAAGTACGATTATTAATATTAAAACATAATTAAAATGAGATTTTTATCAATTCTTGCTTTGTCGGCTTTGGCTTTGACCGCCACAGCACAGAGCTATACCATCACCGGTAAGATTGATGCCAAGCACAACGGCAAAAAGATGTATTTGACCGAGCAGAATGTTCTTGTGGATTCTGCAGAGGTGGTTGAAGGAGCTTTCAAATTCGAGCGTAGTGTAAACGACCAGTCTGTTGGCAGAGTAATGCTTGCAGGTAACAGACGTATGGCTGCCGATTTGGTGGTAACTCCTGGAATGCAGGCAACTGTTGATTTTACAGCACGCCCTATTGCTGTAACAGGCGGTTTGAACGACAAGTTGGTTGAAATAAATAATGCTGTGGCTACAGCCGGTAATGCTGTAAATGCCAAAATTCAGGAATTGCAGTCGCAGGGTATGGCAACTGCTGATATTCAGGCTGCAGTAAGTGCCGACATCGAGGCTGTTTATGACATCTATCGCAATGCTATTGAAGATAATAAGGACAATATGCTTGGCGCATATATCCTTAGCATGGTTGCAAGCCAGTTCTATCCCACACTTGGCGAACTCGACACAATGATAGGCAAAGTGAAATACGCTTCAAAGGTTCCTGCAATTATGATGGAACGCGAAGGTCTTCTCAAGGCTGAGGCTACTCAGGCAGGTAAGATGTTCGTTGATTTCGGTGGTTTCGCCGTTGACGGCAAGGCTTCTAGACTTTCTGATTATGTAGGCAAGGGCAAGTATGTGCTTGTTGACTTCTGGGCTTCGTGGTGTGGTCCTTGCAAGGGTGAGATTCCAAACCTTGTTGAGTTGCACAACAAGTTCGGTGGCGATAAATTCACAGTTCTTGGTGTGAATGTCTGGGACGAAGAAGAGAAGTTCAAGGCTGCTTTGGGTACCGAAGGTATCAACTATCCGCAGATTTACGTACCACGCGACAATAAGGATGATGCAACAGCGTTGTATGGTATCCGTGGTATTCCGCAGATTATCCTGTTTGCTCCCGACGGAACAATCGTTCAGCGCGATTTGCGTGGCGATGTGATGAAGAAACTTGTTGAGGAGAAAATGAAATGATAAAATATACAAAATAAGAACAGGTGAGAGCCTGTTCTTATTTTGTTATCAGACCATATATCCAATATGCAATAACTCCGATTGCTGTGATAATGGCGGCTTTGGTTATTATGTGCAGAATATTTTTCATGTGTGCAGTTCTGTTTGATGAATAAAAAAGGGGGCTTGTAGCCCCCAATGTCTGTTTCGTGTTCCGATTATCCCTCGTGGATAGCCTCTGAAGGACAAACACTTGCACAACTACCGCAGTCGATGCACATTTCGGGGTTGATTGAATACTTCTCGCCCTCTGAAATAGCACCCTGAGGACACTCGTCGATACATGTACCGCAAGCAACGCAGTCGTCTGAAATTACGTAAGCCATAGTATTAAAGTTTAAATTTGTATTATCCGTTACGAAGATAGTGTTTTCCTGAGTACAAGCAAGCGCATACCGTGTTATTTAACATATTTTTACAGTTGCATCTTTTTTTAGCTCCTTTTGCAATAAGTTCCGTTGCATTGCGTTATAATGAATAATGTTCCGAAAGATTGTCTACATATTGTTGTTGCTTGTGTTGCCGTTGTCGGTATTGGCACAGGAACGTAAGGTGCAGAATAAGCCGTATATCGATTACCGCCGTCTGCACTACGGTTTCTTTGTGGGAACTCATTTTCAGGATATGGAGTTCGTCAATAACGGTTTCGTTACCGAAAACGGCGAAATGTGGTATGCTGACATTGCCGAGTACAGCCCTGGATTGAGTGTGGGCGTGCTTGCCGACCTTCGTCTTGGCAACCATTTCTCGTTGCGACTGTTGCCCACTCTGCATTTCGGACAGAACAATGTGCAGTTCCGTGAGCAGAAGAGTGGCGAGGTGTCGCGGCAGCAACTTAAGACAACATATATCGCAGTTCCTCTACATGTGAAGTTTGCGGCAGAGCGTTTCAATAACTATCGTCCTTATGTTACAGTGGGTGCAAGTCCTATGGTTAATCTTACTGTAAAGAAACAGAAACAACTTCTTGTAAAACGCTTCGATGTAATGATTGAAGCCGGTTTCGGATGCGATTTCTATCTTCCTTTCTTCAAACTTATTCCTGAACTCAAGTTCTCGTTCAGTCCTTTGAACATTCTTCAGAAGGAGCGTAAGGATCTGCTCGATGCAAACCTATTGAAATATACCCAGTCGCTCGAGGGAGCATCGAGCAAGATGATAACCCTCTCTTTGTACTTTGAATAATAATCATAATGGAACGTAATAATAAATTGTTGTATGTCCATGGTTTTGCCTCTTCGGGAAGTTCGGGGACGGTGATGACCTTGCGCCGCCATCTCTCATCATGGCGTGTGATAGCCCCCGACCTGCCTGTCGACCCCTTTGAGGCTCTTGAGCTTTTGCGAGGTATAGTGGAACAGGAGAAACCCGATGTGGTTGTGGGTACATCCATGGGCGGTATGTATGCCCAGCAGCTTTGGGGCATCCCTCGAATTATAGTGAATCCCTCTTTTGAGATGTCGCGCTCATTGCTCTTCGGCAAGATGGGGCGTAATAAATACATGTCGAAACGTCAGGATGGTGCAACGGAATTCCGTATCGACAAGGCTGTGGTTGAACGTTTCAAACAGATGGAGAAAACTCAGTTCGACGGAGTGAACGACCATGAGAAGGCACTTGTTACGGCTCTTTTTGGCGACAAGGACCCGGTTGTGAATTTCTATCCGTTGGTTTCTGAACTGTATGGCAAGGAGCGTTGCATACATTTCAATGGCGAACATCGTCTGAACGATGAAATCGTAAAGAAGGTGGTTATTCCCATAATCAATGAATATGTTAAGGAGAACAACGCGCTGAATTACTGTTATTGATAATAGTTGTTAAAAAGCCCGCAGTTTTCCACTCGTTTCTAATAAACGTTGTTTATTAGTCCGTTTTGTAGTATCTTTGCCAATTGGACAAATATACTTTTTGTTTAAGTGAAACTACTATTTGCAATAATATTTTCTTTTGCAATGCCGGAATGCGAGAATGTGGACTCGGTGTTGTTGCAGGCTGTGGATATCGTATCGTCGGTAAAGATTACCGATGATGAGGCTGTGAATGCCTATTCCACAACTTCGCTCCGTCGTGCCCAGCTCGAGAACCGTCATATAAGTTCCGTCAAGGAACTGTCTGCAATTGCCCCCAATTTCTACCAGCCCGATTATGGCTCGCGCATGACATCCTCCATGTATGTGCGTGGCTTCGGCTCCCGTATCGACCAGCCTGTGGTGGGAATGAATATCGACGGCGTACCGGTGATGAACAAGAATAACTACGATTTCGAACTTTTCGACATCGACCGTGTTCAGGTGATGCGCGGTGCTCAGGGGCTTCTTTACGGGCGCAATACATCGGGTGGTGCAATAAACCTGTATACAATGTCGCCCTTGAATTTTCAGGGCAAGCGTTTTACGTTAGAATATGGAAGTGCCAATAATGTGCGTCTCAAGGCGTCGCACTATGCCGCACCGTCGCGCAATTTCGGTTGGGCAGTGAGTGTGTTGTATAATCATAGCGACGGCTATTTCCTGAATAAGGAAACCGGTGAGAATTGCGATGGTGGCGACAACGGCGCATTGCGCCTGCGCCTGCAATGGCTTACAGCCGGTGGGTGGAGCATCGACAATACTCTTGCCGCAGGTTATACTTCCGAAGGCGGTTGGGCATACAGATATTATAATCCTGTAGACAACTCTCTTGCCCCTGTGGCATATAACGACAACTGTTCATACAAGCGTTTCAATATTTCGGAGGGGCTTGTTGTAAAACGCAAGTTCGATTGGGCGACATTCTCCTCTACAACAGGATATCAGTTTGTAGATGACCGCATGCGCCTCGACAACGATTTCCTTCCGCTCGACTATTTCTCAATGGGGCAGTATCAGAAAGAGCATTCGCTTACTCAGGAATTTGTGTTAAAAATGACGGATTTGGGCAACTTTAATCTGCTTGCAGGAGTTTTCGGCTTCTTTAAACACAATAATATGTCTGCACCTGTGCATTTCAAGCAATATGGTATAGACAATCTAATAATAAAGAATGCCAACGAGAACTATTATTACCATCTCGACAACGGCGAAAGGGAGCTCTCGTTCATGGAGGACAATTTTGTAATTGACGACGATTTCATTATTCCGGCATTCGGTGTGGCAGCGTATGTTCAAGGAGGTTATTCATATGAAGGATTGGATATAAAAGCCGGTTTGCGTGTGGACTATGAGTACTCTTCGATGAGTTACCATAGCCGTTCTACCGTGTACTACAGCACCTATAAGGATTTGCACGATATGCAGGAACTCAACACGGTGTTCAAAGGAGCCAAGGCGGTTGACGCTCTTGAACTGTTGCCGAGCCTGTCGGTTTCCTATAGTGGTGATTGGGGAAGTGTGTATGCTTCGGCGCGTAAAGGTTTCAAGGCAGGAGGCTTCAACACTCAACTCTTTTCCGATATTCTCCAAAGCAAGATGACAGGCGCACTTATAGGAAATGAGCAGAAGGTGGATGCTTCGTCAACCGTGTATAAACCCGAAGAGAACTGGACTTTTGAACTTGGAACACATCTTTTGCCTTTGGGCAATGAAAATCTTGATATCACGGCATCCCTTTTCTATATCGATTGCCGCAATCAGCAGCTTACCGTATTTCCGCAGGGAATGGGTACGGGACGTATGATGTCGAACGCCGGTCGTTCTTTCAGTTGTGGAGCAGAACTCGCGGCACACTATGTTCTGGGTGATTTTACCTTTGATGCTGGCTTTGGATATACCCATGCCGAATTCCTGGAATATAATCGTGGTGATGTGAATCTGGCCGGAAATATCCTACCCTATGCACCGCGCGAAACCATTTCGGCAAATGTCGCATATCGTATTCCTGTGCCACGCAGTTTCGCCAATTTCCTTGTGCTGAATGTGGGGTGGAATGGCTTCGGACGCACCTTCTGGAACGAGGAAAACAGCTTGTCACAAGCTTTTTACGACCTATTCTCCGCATCGCTTGCATGGGAGAAAGGGCATTGGGGCGTATCGCTTTGGGGCAAGAATCTGCTGAACGAAAAATATAATACATTCTATTTTCGCTCCATTGGCAACCACTTCTTTGCACAGGGCAAACCGTTGCATTTTGGAGTTTCATTACATGTAAACCTTTAAGAATTATGAAGAATATAATACGGATACTGCTTTTATCTGTTGCAACGGCTTTTCAGGCATGCATTGACAACAGTACGACATTCCCCGAGGAGTCGGGTGTGTTCTATGGAAACCTTTCAGTTGGCGATTATACCGAATATACAGGCATTTCAATAACACCCAACTCCGATTCAACGGCTGTAGATGTCTTTTTTGACGATGTGAAGTTTGCCAAGCTTATGCCTGTCAGAGTGGATATAACCGTCAAGAATGTTCCTTGTGTGAAAAGTGCCGAGATGTCGGTCTTTTCCGCTCTGGACATAGATCCTTATATGAATACGGAAAAGCTTCCACAACGCGGCTATCGTTTCTCTGAAATAACGGGAACCGTAATTGGTGATGAACTTCTGTTGTCGGCAAGAATGGCAGACGACCTTGAGGGAACCCGTGCCGGTAAAAGATTCAGCTTCAGGGGAGAACGTAATGATGATTAAATAAAACACAGATATATATGAAAAGATTTTTTCTGCTTATAGCTTTTGTTGCTGTAGCTTTTGTCTCTACAGCGCAGTTGAATGTAAGATGGGGTAATATCGATGTCCGTTATCCATTGGACTGTAAAACCGAGGTCAATGATTATGAGATGCCTATTGCGTATGCGTGGCGTGGCGAGCGTGTGAATCTGCAGCTTGTGGTTGCCAACGAAAGTAATACAGATGCTACCGTTGAATATCGTTTCAGTGACCTTAAACTTGGCAGTAAAACCATTCCGGCATCAAACGTTGTAGGTGGTTTTGTTCAACCTGTCATCACCGATAAATTCACAGGTTGTGGCAAACACGAGGTTGATGCCTATGGTGAGCAACTTGTTGCCGACCGCATAACCGATACAAACCCCACCGTTCTTGATGCAGGCTCACGTCGTGGCCTATGGCTTACAATTCAGGTGCCGCAGGATGCCGAGCCCGGAACATATAAAGGCTATGTGGAACTTCTATGCAACGGCAAGAAAAAGAGATACGGATATAATCTGAATGTATCATCTTATGTATTGCCTGCTCCAAAGGAGTGGGGTTTTCATCTCGACCTCTGGCAGAATCCCTATGCTGTGGCACGTGTGCATAATGTGGAATTGTGGAGCAAAGAGCACTTTGATGTGTTGCGCCCATATATGCTAAAGCTTGCTTATGCAGGTCAAAAGGCTATCACTGCAACACTTATCGACCGTCCATGGGACGGACAGACATACGACCCCTTCGGCAGCATGGTTACTTGGGTGAAGAAAGCTGATGGCACATGGTGGTACGACTTTACAATCTTCGACCGTTGGGTGGAGTTCATGATGTCGTGCGGTATCGACAAGGAGATAACCTGTTTCTCCATGATTCCCTGGAAACTTTCGTTCCGCTACTACGACCAGGCTACCCATTCGCATAAATATATCAACTGCGCTCCGGGCGAGGAGGCTTACGCACAGTTCTGGGGTGGAATGTTGAGCGCATTCTCGGCGCACCTAAAGGAAAAAGGCTGGTTCGATAAGACATTTATCTCAATGGACGAGCGCAGTTTGCAACAGATGCAGGCGGCTATAAAGGTTATCAAGGAGTATGCTCCCGGTATGAAAATCTCAATGGCAGGAAACTATCACCCCGAAATAGAGGCTGATATCCACGATTATTGCCTCGATATTTTTGCGTACGGAGCATATACACCTGAACTGTTGGCACAGCGTAAAGCACAGGGTAAGGTTTCAACATATTACACCTGTTGCAGTGCTGAATATCCTAATCTTTTTACATTTTCTGCACCTGCCGATGCTGCATTTATTGCACTCGAGGCACTTAAGAAAGGGCTTGACGGTTATCTGCGTTGGGCATACAACAGCTGGACTGTAACTCCCGAAGAGGATTCTCGTTTCACAGCATGGCCTGCCGGCGATACCTACGTTATTTATCCTTTCAGTGTAAGTTCTATCCGTTGGGAACGTCTTGTGCAGGGTATCCAACTGTTCGAGAAATATAAGATAAAGCTTTCCGAAGCTGTTGCCGATGGCGACAAGCAACGTGTTGCTGAACTCGAGAAACTGCTCGAATTGATAGACCTGAAAAAAATATCAACCGACAGCGGACGTATGGTGGGTGCCTTTGCCGAAGAACTTGATGCGATATAACATAAAAATAAGAGATATATGGAAATAACATCATCAATCAAATATGTAGGAGTCGATGACCTTGATATCGACCTCTTTGAAAGCCAGTACATAGTGCCCGATGGAATGGCATATAATTCCTATGTAATCCTCGATGAAAAGGTGGCAATTATGGACACCGTGGATGCACGCAAGCGTACAGAATGGTGGGAGAATGTAGAGAATGTGCTCGACGGAAGAACACCCGACTACCTTGTTGTCCAGCACTTGGAACCCGATCACGCGTCGCTTGTTTCAGAGGTTCTCGAGAATTATCCGCAACTCAAGGTGGTTGCAACTGCAAAGGCAGTGCAGATGATGCCACAGTTCTTTCCTTCCGCTGATTTTAGCGACCGTACAATCGCTGTAAAAGAGGGCGATACTCTCTCTCTGGGAAGTCATACACTGCAGTTCATTACAGCTCCCATGGTGCATTGGCCCGAGGTTATGCTCAGTTACGAGCAGAGCGAAAAGGTGTTGTTCGCAGCCGATGCTTTCGGAAAATTCGGCGCGTTGTGCAACGAGGGCAGTTGGGACTGTGAGGCACGTCGATACTATTTCAATATCTGTGGAAAATACGGTTTGCAGGTGCAGGCACTTCTAAAGAAGGCTGCGGCATTGGATATCAGGACAATATGCCCGTTGCATGGCCCTGTTCTAAAGGAAAATCTTGCTCATTATATAGGCTTGTACGATACCTGGAGCAAGTATGAACCCGAAACAGAAGGTGTTTTTGTGGCATACGCCTCAATCCATGGCGGAACAGCTGTTGCAGCAAACAAACTTGCCGAAATTCTACGCGAAAAAGGCGCACCAAAGGTTGTTGTTAGCGATTTGTCGCGTTGTGATATGGCTGAGGCTGTCGAGGATGCTTTCCGCTATAGCCATATGGTGGTATGCGCAGCGTCATACGATGCCGACGTGTTCCCACCCATGTCCGATTTCCTTCATCATCTGAAGATGAAGAATTTCCAGAACCGCAAGGTTGCCATTGTTGAAAACGGCTCATGGGCTCCCACTGCAGGACGTGTGATGCGCGCTATGCTCGAAACAATGAAAAATATTACAATTGCAGAACCTATGGTAACAATCCGTTCACGAATGAAAGACGAGGATTTACCGGCGATGGAGCAGTTGGCAGTCGCGTTGTTGGCGTAAAAGCAACTCGCCAAATGTTAAAAACTTATAGGCTTGTTCATTCGGGTAAGCCTATTTTTGTTGCTATATTTATAATAACTAAATATTTATTTGCTTTTCTAAATGGTATGTTCTACTTTTGTTGATTGAAAAGGTGTGTTCTTGCGAAGCATGCCGAATGTTGTGCGGAATTAAATAAACTTAATACTAACAAATTAAACAAACTCTATGAAAAAGATCTTCTTTATGCTGGTTGCTTTCTTGTGTACAGCTTTTGCGGCACAGGCGCAGACAGTAACTGAACTCTCGCAGTTGAGTAACGACAAGGTTTACACTTTGCGTAGTGAACGTTGTTTCTTGTTGTACAGTAGCAAACTGCCTGGTGAAATTTGCAGTAGCACCGGTAAGGTTGTGGGTACAGTGACAAGAAACAATGCAGACCCTGCACAGTTGTTCCGTATCGAAAAGATTGGTTCTAGCTACTATCTCTACAGCCTTGGTGCCGAGAAGTATGTAGGCTCAAACGGTGCTTTTACAGCAACTGCGACATCTGCACTTAGCTTGGAAAAGCAAAACAGTAGCTATCCTTGGCTTCTCAAGATTGGCGGTAACGGAATGAACTCTCAGATCGCAGGTCAGATGGATGCCGGTATCACTGTCAACAGCTGGACAACTCCTGATGCGGGTAACCGCTACCTCATTGAGGAGGGCGTTGCTCCATCTTCAGATTTCTCAGTGTCGGTTCTTGGTACAGACGATGCTGCGGCAGGTGTTGTAATCAACGGTGTTGAGTATAAGGATGGCGCATCTTTCACTACAGATGTAGTCCTCAAGAGAACACATCTCAAGGCTAATGCTGTTGAGGGCAAGATTGCCACAGCATATGTTGACGGCTCTGTTGTATATGTAAGCTACTTCGATGCCGATACAAAGTTCTATACAATCCAGAACGGCAAGGGCGGCTACGTAAGTATGAACCCCGAGTACCGCAGTGGTGCAAACCTCATGCTCTCTAACAAGAACACTCCACGTGACAACCAGGGTCTTTGGGCTTTTGTCAAGAGCGGTTCTGCATACAAGGTGTATAACTACTCTACAGGTCTTTCAAAGGTGCTCGGTATGACCGGTGCAGAGGCTAGTGCTCGTGCAATGATGGTTGACCCCGCTACAACTTCTTATACTATTGAGTTCGACGGTACTTTGAACTTTGGTAATGGTGAGCCATCTTACATCAAGTGGAAAGGCACAACAAGCCAGTATTGGAACGACCGTGACAGTTATCTCGCTTTGTGGAACAGCACCGGTGCAATTGGTGATACAGGTAGCCAGTTCTTCATCGAGGAGGTCGATTTTGCTGATTATCCCGATGAGTACATCCACGAGATTTCAGAGATTCAGGGTGTATCTTCATTCTCTCCAAAGAATCCTAACACATTGTGGTACACAACATCGGCCGAGGCTGCGGGTGTAAGCTACCCATGGATGGAGTACGCATTGCCACTGGGTAACGGTGAACTCGGCTGTATGGTATTCGGCGGTGTACGCACCGAGGAACTCCAGTTCAATGAGAAGACTCTTTGGAGTGGTCCTGCAAACGTGGTAGGTGCAGCTAGCGGTAACCGTACATTCATGAACTTCGGTTCTTTGTTCATTACAAATAACGACAATACTGTTTTCGAGGGTGTAACCGATTATGTACGTTATCTCGACATTGAAGAGGGTATCGCAGGCGTTGAGTTCAAGAATGCAAACGGTACAAAGCAGGTTCGCAAATACTTCAGCTCTGCTCCCGATTCTGTTATTGTAGGTCAGTACAAGAGCGAAGGTGAGGATAAACTTAACCTAACATTCATGTTGGAGCCTGGTACAGGTATCGGTGCAAGCGCTGTTAAATATAACGCAGACGGAACAGCTGAGTTTACAGGCAAAATGACTGTTGAATATGCTGCACGCTTGCACGTTGTTGCAAGTGAAGGCGCAACAGTTACTGCTACAGGCAAGGGTATCACAGTGAAGAATGCTACTGAGGTTACATTCTTCCTTAAGGGTGGAACAAACTTCAACGGCGATATGGAGGTTCTCAACAACTACTTCACAACAGAGACTTCTGCCGATGTAAATGCACGTGTGAAGGGTGAAGTTGAGGCGGCTCAGGCTAAGCGCTTCGATGCTCTTGAGGTTGCACACGTTGAGGATTTCAGAGCAATTACAAAACGTATGACATTCGACCTTGGTCTAACAACTCCAACAGTTGATACAAAGACATTGGTTGACAATTACTATCCTAATAACGGTGATGCGAACAGCACACAGAACGACCACCTGTTCCTCGAGCAGTTGTATTTCCACTATGGTCGCTACTTGGCTATCAGTTCTAACCGCAAGCCTATTGCTGCTCCTAACAACCTTCAGGGTATCTGGAACGACCGTGGTTCAGATTCTCCATGGAACTCAGACGTTCACACAAACATCAACATTCAGATGAACTACTGGCCTACAGAAATCACTAACCTCAGTGACCTCCATAAGCCATTCGTTAACTTCATCATCCGTGGTGCACAGAGCGAGGGTTGGAAGAAGGTCGGTCAGCAGTATAATGGCGGTTATGGTTGGAGTGTGCTCACAGAGTCTTCTCTCTACAATAGTATGAGTACTTGGGGTAGCAACTATCTTGTTGCTAACGTTTGGTACACAAGCCACTTGTGGATGCATTGGCGTTATACTCAGGATAAAGAGTTCTTGCGTAAGGCATTCCCTGTAATGTGGGATTGTGCAGAGTTCTGGTTCCACCGTCTTATCAAAGACCGTAAGGTTAATGATGGTACTTGGGTTGCTCCTGACGAGTTCAGTGCAGAGCAGCACGGTAACGAGAAAGAGGATGCTACAGCTCACGCACAGCAGATGATCAGCTACTTGTTCCAGAATTTGAGTGAGGCTATTGAAATCCTTGGTGCAAACACATTGGGCCTTTCACAGGCAGATCTTGATAAACTTGACGATTATCTCAAGAATACCGACACAGGTTTGCATACAGAGGTTTATGACGGCGGTTGGGGTAACCCATTCAACGGTGTCAAGAAAAACGACGTTTTGCTTCGTGAGTGGAAGTACTCTCCTTATTCAGTAGGTGAGAGAGGTCACCGTCACATCTCACACTTGATGGCTTTGTTCCCAATGGACCAGATTACTCCTGAGAGCGAGTACTTTACTCCTGCTGTGAATGCCCTCAAACACCGTGGTGATGCCGCTACAGGTTGGTCAATGGGTTGGAAGGTTAACCTCTGGGCTCGTGCTCAGGATGGTGACCACGCTCACATCATCATCAAGAACGCATTGAAGCACTCAACAACATACGGAACAGACCAGGGTCAGGGTGGTATCTACTATAACCTCTTCGACTCACACGCTCCATTCCAGATTGACGGTAACTTCGGTGTATGCTCAGGTATGGCAGAGATGCTCTTGCAGAGCGCACACGGTTACATCAATATTCTCCCTGCAATGCCTGCTGTTTGGAAGAAACAGGGTACTGTAACCGGTATGAAGGCTATGGGTAACTTTGTGGTAGACTTCAATTGGGTTGACGGCAAGTGCCAGAGTGCTAAGATTGTAAGCAATGCCGGTGCAGAACTCAAAGTACGTTGCAAGGTTGGTGCAATGGAACTAGCAAAGGCCATGATAAAGGTTAATGGTGCCGAGGTTAAGGTAACTGTTGACGAGCATGGCATTGTAACAATTCCTTGTGCAAAGGACGATGTTGTTGAGATTGATTTCACAACAGAGACAACAGCGGTTAGAGAGGTTGTTGCCAGTAATGTAAAGAATGGCGCAATCTACGACCTTCAGGGCCGTCGTGTAAATGCTGTTGCAAACAATCAGGTTTACATTCAGGACGGTGTGAAAAAGATTTCAAAATAAAATCAATCCATAATTCAGAAAAATCTCTTGTGGGCAACCACAGGAGATTTTTTTTTTTTTGTGCTTTGCAGTCTCTGTTAAATAATGTGCGTTTTCTTGAAGATATTAAAAATATGTAATATATTTGCCAACAGTTATATATTGCATTAACTGTAACTAAACTATAATTTATGAAAAAACTATTACTTTTTTTAGTGTCGCTATTCCTCACAGTGGGTGTAATGGCGCAGATCGATACTAAAAAAGAGTATCGTATCAAATCAAAATCTGTCGGTAATTATTTGACCATTGGTTCAACAAATGCAAACACCCATGGTCATGTTTATGGTGCTGACAAAAGTGAGAGCCAGGACCAGATTTTTAAATTCGTTGATGCCGGTTCAGGTCAATATTACGTAAAATCAATTTCTGGTAAATACTTTTCTTACAATGGAACTGGTCAAGGTTGGAACGTGAATTATACAACCTATGAAAATCAAGCATTGGCTATGACTTTTGAGTCTGCGGGTGAAAATGTTTACAAAATCAAATGCTATAATGCTTCAAAAGGTCAAAACCTCTACTTTAAGTATGAATATGTGTCAGCATCAGGCAAGTACCATCCTTTCTGTGATGCACCTGCAGGTGAACAATGGGTGCTTGAGCAGGTTATTTCAGGAGATATAAACATTGTAGTGCTTGGAACAACCGATGCTTCCGCAGGTGTTGTTTACGACGGCGTAGAATACAAGAATGGTGCAGCCTTGAATGCCGGAAGTTCTATAAGCAAAGCCGACTTCAGTGCAATCCCTGTGGATGGCATGCATGCTGTTGTGAACCTTGATGGAAACAACCTTTATGTAAGCTATTTCAGTAATAACACCAAGTTCTATATTGTAAAGAACCATCCTACCGATGGTAACTACATGAGCTTGAATCCTGACTATTGCAATGGGGCATACCTTAAATTGACAAACAGAATCATGCCACAGGATAACCGTGGTCTATGGTATTTTGAGAAGCAGAGCGAAGGTGGTTACAAAATATATAACTACTCAACCGGACTTGCAAAGGTTTTGGGAATGACAGGTAGCGAGGCTAATGCCCGTGCTTCTATGGTTGACGCTAATACAACCTCTTATTCTGTTGTTTTTGATGGTGCAATAAACCTTGATGGCAATGCGTCATATATAAAAATAAAAGGCTCTGCCAATAACTATTGGAACAAACGAAACGATGGTAACGGTGGCGGACACCTTGCTTTGTGGAATGATGCCGGTGCCACAGCGGACAACGGAAGTACATTCTTCATAAATGAGGCGGACTACACTTTGTTTCCCGATGAATACAAATTTGAATTCACTCCCAAGAATGCCAATACATTGTGGTACAAGACATCGTCAAAAGAAGCTGGAGCAAGCAATCCATGGCAGGAGTATGCATTGCCTCTCGGTAATGGAGAACTTGGATGTATGGTGTTCGGTGAGGTACAGAGAGAGGAAATACAGTTTAACGAAAAGACTCTTTGGAGTGGACCGGCAAATACTATCGGTGCCGCTGGCGGTAGCCGTACTTTTGTAAACTTCGGTTCACTGTTCATTACAGATAATAATGCTCAGGGCGCAGTGGATTATGTGCGTTATCTCGACCTCGAAGAGGGTATTGCCGGCGTTGAGTTCAAGAAGAGCAACGGAACAAAACAGATACGTAAATACTTTAGTTCTGCTCCCGACTCAGTTATCGTGATTCGTTACCAGAATGTGGGTGATGAGAAACTGAACCTCACATTCAGCCTTACACCATGTAGTGATATCAGCGCAAGCAGTGTTACATATAGTAATGGAACAGCATCGTTCACCGGCGCTATGGAGGCTGTGAAGTATGCGGCACGTGTGCATGTGGCTGCCGACAACGGTGCAACTATAAGCACAGCTTCTAACGGAGTAACAGTAAGCGACGCTACAGAGGTTACATTCTTCCTTAAGGGCGGTACAAACTTCAATGGTGATATGACTGTCTTTGACAACTATTTCACCAACGAGAACCAGAACGATGTAAACAACCGTATCGAGGCGGAACTTAAAGCCGTAGCAACCAAGGATTATCAGGTACTTGAGGATGCACACGTTGCTGATTTCACGGAAATTACTAACCGTATGACATTCGACCTCGGTCTTGAGACTCCAAAAGTAGACACAAAAGAGTTGGTTGATAACTATTATCCCAATAATCAGAACGGAAACAGTACTGAGAACGACCACCTGTTCCTTGAACAGTTGTATTTCCACTATGGCCGTTACTTGGCAATAAGCTCAAACCGCAAACCAATAGCTGCTCCTAACAACCTTCAGGGAATTTGGAACAATCTTGGCAGACAGGCTTCACATGGTGTGTGGAATTCGGATATCCACACAAATATCAATATTCAGATGAACTATTGGCCAACAGAGGTTACAAACCTTAGCGACTTGCACTTGCCTTTCTTGAACTTCATCATCCGTGGTGCACAGAGTGAAGGTTGGAAAAAGGTTGCGAAGGAATACAATAACAATAGCCCGGGTTGGAGTGTTATGACAGAGTCTTCACTCTACAACAGTATGAGTACATGGGGTAGCAACTACCTTGTTGCCAACGTATGGTACACAAGCCACTTGTGGATGCACTATCGTTATACACAGGATAAGGAATTCCTTAAGAAGGCATTCCCTGTAATGTGGAGTTGTGCCGAGTTCTGGTTCCATCGCTTGACGGATGTTAATGGAGTGTATCTCGCTCCAAATGAGTATTCACCAGAGCATGGTCCACAGAGCGAGGACGGTACAGCTCATGCACAGCAGATGATAAGCTATCTGTTCCAGAACTTGAAGGACGCTATTGGTATTCTTGGTGAAAGCGAACTCAATCTTTCAGCAGCCGATATTGAAAAATTGGATAAATATCTTGAAAAGACAGATAAGGGACTTGCAACAGAGACTTGCCAGCGAGCAAACAATGGTGTAAACTATGGAGATCTCCTGCTCCGTGAGTGGAAATATTCGGTACACACAGCCGGTGAACTTGGACACCGTCATATGTCGCATCTGATGGCTCTCTATCCAATGGAGCAAATTACTCCTGAGAGCCAATACTTTGCACCTGCTGTTAATTCATTGAGACACCGTGGCGATGCCGCTACAGGTTGGTCTATGGGTTGGAAGGTAAACCTCTGGGCACGTGCTCAGGATGGCGACCATGCCCACATAATTATAAAGAACGCATTGCAGCATGCAGGTGGTAATGGTGGTGTTTATTACAACCTGTTCGACGCACACCCACCATTCCAGATTGACGGTAACTTTGGTGTATGTTCAGGTATCGCAGAGATGTTGATGCAGAGTGCACATGGTTACATCAATATCCTTCCAGCGTTGCCTACTGTTTGGGAAAAGACCGGTGATGTCAAAGGTATGAAGGCTGTCGGTAACTTTACTGTCGATTTCAATTGGGCTGATGGCAAGTGCCAGAAGGCAACTATTACAAGCAATGCCGGTGCTGAACTCAAAGTACGTTGTGCACGTGGTGCCATGGCATTGGATAAGGCACGTATCACAGTTGACGGCAAACCTGTTGCTGTAACTCTTGATGCAACAGGTACTGCAACAATTCCTTGCAAGGAGGGTGATGTTGTTGAGATTGATTTCACAACAGAGACCTCTATCGATGCAGTTGCTGTTGAAGGTGCAAAGAACGGTGCAATCTATGATATTCAGGGCCGTAGAGTAAACGAGGTTAAGGGTAACCAGGTTTACATTCAGGACGGTGTGAAGAAACTGGCAAAGTAATATATACCATAGCTGTCAAAAATCTCTTGTGGGCATAGCCTGCAAGAGATTTTTTTGTTTGCAGTATAATATTTGCCGCTTTTGGTAGTTATAATATAACTGAAGTTATATTGTGAAAAGGGCGAATTATATTCTATTGGCACTGCTTGCCGTTGTGTTGTTAATGGCTTGCGGTAGCGAAAAGGGCATCAGAAAAGGTGACCAGTATGTTGCCATTATGGAGTATACCGAGGCTGCCAAGGAGTATAAGAAGGCATACAGGAAAATTCCTGCAAGCGAACGCAAGAAGCGTGCCGAGGTGGCTTGGAAGATGGGTGAATGCTATCGTAAGAGCAACAGTGCGGTGTTTGCTGTGGGTGCATATCAGAACGCGGTGCGTTATGGCTACCCCGATTCTACGGCATTGTTCCACCTTGCCGGTGCGCAATTGGAAAAAGGTGACTATAAGGCTGCGCAGAAGAGCTATGAAGCATACCTTGCACAGGCTCCTGCAGACCGCATGGCGCAGATAGGCTTGCAGTCGGCAATACAATCGGCTGAATGGAAAAAGAACCCAAGTAGATATATTGTAAAGAAGGCAAAGGAATTGAACGGTCAGCGCAGTGACTATTGCCCTGCATACGTCGGCGAGGATACCACAATGATTGTAACGACAAGTACCCGCAAGGATGCTACCGGCGATGAGATAAGTGGTATCACAGGACAAGAATTTGCCGATTTATTTCTTACAAAGCGTGACGAAAAGGGTAAATGGACAAAGACAGAACGCATTGACGGTGATGTGAACGGTGAATATGAGGACGGTGCGTGCGCTTTTACTCCCGATGGGAAGACCATGTATTTTACGCGCTGTGCAAGCGACCCGGAGTATCCGCGTTATGCATCCATATTCAAAAGCAGCCGTAGTGATGCGGCGTGGGGTAAGGCTGAAGAGGTTGTCATATCCAACGATACTCTGTCGGCGTATGCGCATCCTGCTGTCTCTCCCGATGGCGAGTGGCTCTATTTTACATCGAATATGGCTAGCGGTCAGGGTGGATTGGATATCTGGCGAATGTATATAGGCAGAGTGAAGGCCAAGGAGGGTATTGTGGAAAACCTTGGTGAATGTGTAAATACCGAGGGTGACGAACAGTTCCCAGCATTCGGCCCGCAGGGCGAGCTCTATTTCTCGTCCGACGGTTATCCCGGAATGGGCGGTCTTGACATCTTCTTTGCCGTGCAGGAGAATGATTCTGTATGGAACATAAACAATGTGGGTGCTCCGATAAACTCAATGGGCGATGATTTCGGCATTACATTTGCTCCCGGCTTGCATCGAGGCTATTTCAGTTCCAATCGTGGCGACGCGCGTGGTTGGGACCATATATATTCGTTCTATCTGCCCGAGACGGTACACACCCTTTATGGCTGGATATACGAAAAGGATGGCTACGAACTCCCCGAGGGGCTGATATATCTTGTTGGCGACGATGGCACAAACTCCAGTTTCGGAGTGATGAAGGACGGCTCATACAAGGTGCGTGTAACACCCGGTGTGGAGTATGTTATGCTTGGTACATGCAAGGGGTATCTTAATGTGATGCACGAACTGAAAACGGAGCTTGTGGAGGGTATGCACGAATATCAGCGCGATTTTGCCCTTCCGTCAATAACACGCCCGGTGCTCATAGACAATATCTTCTACGAATTCGGAAAGGCGACCCTTACAGCCGAGTCGTCCACGTCGTTGAACGAGCTCAAGGAACTTCTTGAGCAGAATCCCAATATCACAATTGAGCTGAGTGCGCATTGCGACTTCAGAGGCAGTGCAAGCTATAACGAGAAGCTGTCGCAGGCACGTGCCGAGTCGGCAGTGGAGTATCTTGTTGCACAGGGAATAGAGAGGGAACGTATGACACCTGTCGGTTACGGTGAATCAAAGCCAAAGACGGTAAATAAGAAAATGACCGAAAAATACACGTTCCTTAATGAAGGAGATGTGCTCTCCGAGGAATTCATAAAAAGCCTTGCAGACGAGGAAAAGCAGGAAATCTGCAATCAGATAAACCGTCGAACGGAGTTTCAGGTACTGCGTACAACATACAAGTTGTATGAGTAAGAAACTTATTTGCGTTATTTTTTTCTAAAATAAGATATTGTTTAAACTTTTTTCATTTATATCCTAGATAATTGGATACAAGTTGCTATATTCGCAAAATGATAAATTTGTTTAAAAATCTTTTTCTATGAAGAAAATAATAATATTTCTTTCGTTTTTGTTGGCGATAGTCTCAGCAGTGTATGCTGATGATATAAAACCCTCTACATCTGTTGAAAAACCAGAGTTTCTCTACACTATGAGAAATGGCACAGATAATGCTATATATGCCAATGACAATACTGCGCCAACAGATAATAGCTCGAATTATGGAGTTTTTGCATTTTTTGCCGTTAGTGGAAAAACGGATGCTTATTACATCTATAGTGTAAATGCAAAGAAATATCTTTCGTATCAAAAAGAAGCAAGTTATGACAATGGTATGAATCAGGTAACTCTGGTTGATGTCATGGAAAACTATTTTTGTGTAAAAAAATGTTCTGTCCGCGATACGTTTTATGAGATACACCCATACAAGAGTGATGGTACTGTAGCAGAGCCTTGTCTAAACTGGTTTGGTGGTGTGGATAACAATACATATTATCATTGGGATCAAGGTACACTCGGTCTTTGGGAACAAGACGGTGATACCGATGCCGGTAGTAGATTCTATTTCGCTGAACTTTATAAACCTTATTGTACTGGTGAACGAAATTCTGGTAATACAACTTTTGATACTAGATATATTACCAGAATAGATGTGAATGGTGTGGGTTTTGATATTGCTGAAGATGAACAAAAACAATATTATGTAGACAAAACAACGGAAACACTCACTGTAATTGCCGGTGAACCGGTTAAGGTTGCTTTGACAACAACTGCTTCCTGGATGCATAGTTATGTATATATCGACAAGGAGAATAATGGTTTCTTTGCTCAGGTGGGTGATGATACCTACACTCCCATTGGTGACCTTGTTTCATTTTCGGCATATAAAGCAGGCAATAGTGACCGTAATTATAATAACAGTATTGGTGAGGTTGTTTCAGATGGTGTTGGTTTGAATGCTATACCGGAATTTACCGCGCCTGCAACTCCCGGTCAGTATCGCATGCGTTATAAAATGGACTGGAACGATATAAATCCCGCCGGCTATGATAGTTTTATATCAAATTCCGGTTTTATGGTTGATTTTATGCTCAATGTTGTGCATTCAGTCTCTTCTCGCACAATAACTGTTTCAACAGATTATGAGCGTTGTGTTGTAAAGGCCAACGGTGTTGAAGGTGGTGTTACTGCAGAGGGTATAATAACTTTGACCGCGGAGCCTGGTTATGGTTATAGATTTGTTGAGTGGTTGCTCGACGGCGAGAGCGTCAGTACAGATGCAACATACGTAGACAGAACAGAAGGTGACAAAAACTATGTTGCCGTATTTGAGCATTTGAGTGCAACAGAGCAGTACGATGATATTGCCAAGCCTGAAATTCCAAGTGTCAATAATCCTTCGTGGGTTGACTTTGCAACAATATCAAACGGGATTGGTATACTTGATCATAATGAGAATATCGTCCCTTCTGAACTACGTAATAAATTTCAGAAGGGCTCAAGTGTCGTAATACCTGTTGCAAAGGGTGCAAGATTTAATCTAGACATCCTTTTTGAGTTTAATTGGGGCGATTTGTCTATTATCAAGATTGAAAAGGGTGTTGCGGAAAGAGTGTGTGACCGTATCGAGGGTTCATGGCCTGATGCTCCAAAAGAGGTGGTGATTGAGCATCTAAAGGAAAAATTTGATGTTGATGAAAATAATGTGGTGTCATTGCCTGTAACCATAGGTGAAGATTTGGTTAATGAAGATATTGTTGTTATAAGAATTGTGTTTGCAAATGATTACGAACTGACAACAACATCGGTTGACGATGCTACATATTTTGACTTCGTCTTCGTTGTTGGCGGTTACGACCTTAATGTTTCGGCAGCCGAACATGCAACGATGTCATGTGGTTTGAATACTATTATCCCAGACGATGTTGAGGCATATATTGCAACAAGAAGCACTTCAACACAACTCTTTCTTGAGCGCGTAACAGGTGTGTTGCCAAAGGGAACAGGTATTATTGTAAAGGCTAGTCCGGGTACATATCGTTTTGAATATACTGTAGAAGAAACAGAAGGTTATGATGCAAATATTCTTGTCGCGTCGGTAAATCCAACTTATGTACTAGGCGATGGATATGTGCTTTCAAAGCCATCGGGTAAGGAGGTCGGTTTGTATAAGGCTATATTGAATAAGGATGAGAATGGCGCTGTCGGAACAACTCACTTCCTCAGTAATGCCAATAAAGCATACCTTCCTGCATCTGCAGTTCCTGCTGAGGCAAGATTAAGTGCAGGTTTCCGATTTAATTTCGATGGAACAACCGATATTGAGGAGGTGTGTGTTGATGAGAAATACTCTTCAACGGCAATTTATGACATTTTTGGCAGAAGAGTCAGTGATACTTCAGAACCGGGCATCTATATTGTCAATGGCAAAAAGGTTTTGGTAAAGTAAAGCAATTGATTAATAAAAAGAATTTGTGAGAATATTCTCACAAATTCTTTTTATTTTACCTTTCCGGGATTCTTGTTTACGAAATCAGCCCACGAGGAGTATTTCTTCTCGCTTACCGGTTTGCCTTGTTGTACGAAGTGGCAGAATGCCGCGCCCAGAGCATCTGTGGCATCCATGAAATGTGGCATCTCGTCGTTGGGGATATTCAGCATACGACGCAACATGTCGGCAACCTGCTCCTTTGATGCCGAACCGTTGCCTGTTATTGCCATTTTTATCTTCAGTGGAGCATACTCGTGTATGGGAACCTGTCGGCTTATCGCTGCGGCAATGGCTACACCTTGCGCTCTGCCCAGTTTGAGCATACTCTGTACATTCTTGCCGAAGAATGGTGCTTCAATGGCAAGTTCATCGGGAAGGAACGAACTTATAAGCCCTTGGACACGGGTGAAAATCTCGCCCAGCTTCATATACATGTCCTTGCACTTGCGCAGGTCTATCACTCCCATGGCGATAAGACGTGCACGATTGCCGTTCACGCCTATAAATGCATAACCCATTATGTTTGTGCCAGGGTCAATACCCATTATTACCCTGTCGTCGGCAGGAGTTGTGTTGCTTTTCATGTCAATAGCCTAAATGTTTCATAAGTGCCTTGCAACCCGACAGGATTTCGTTGTATGTCATGTCGAAGTTGCCATGATACCAAGGGTCGGAGATGTCTGCGCCCATGCTTGCGATAGGAGTCTCTACCACAAAGTCGAGCAGTTTCCACACCTTGCCCTTGCAATCACATCCAATGAGACGTGTAAGATTGCGCTTGTTGTAGTCCTCCATTACGACAACCATGTCGAACTTGTTGTAGTCGTCCACGGTGAACTGACGCGCGCGATGACCATCGCAGGCAATGTCGTGCTTCGATAGGGTGCAGGCTGCCTGTGGATATATGCCATTGCCAATCTCCTCGCGGCTCGTTGCAGATGATTCTATAAGGAAATCGTCGGCAATGCCCGCTTTCTCGACGAGCGATTTCATTACAAACTCAGCCATTGGCGAACGGCATATATTGCCGTGGCATACGAACATAATCTTATGTTTCATATATTGTTGTAGTTTTATTTGTTGCAGGTAAAATATTAGGCGGCAAATGGATTTGCATCCGTTTGCCGCCTAATGTCGGAATGAGGCGACTCGAACGCCCGACCCCTACGTCCCGAACGTAGTGCGCTACCAACTGCGCTACATTCCGTCCTATTTTTATACCGCAAAGATATATCAAAAATGTATAATTGAAAAATTTTTGAAGATTTTTATCAAAACATTTGCACGGATAAAAAACTTGTCATACCTTTGCACTCGCAAACAAGACGGTGCCATAGCTCAGTTGGTAGAGCAAAGGACTGAAAATCCTTGTGTCCCCGGTTCGATTCCTGGTGGCACCACTCCAAGAAACTCCCAAATTGTTCTAAAACAACGATTTGGGAGTTTTTCTTTTGCCTTAAAACCTAAATTTGGCAACATTTGACCAACATTTTGATATTTCCTCCCCCGTTTGAGACCGTTTTCGCTGGTTTTTTAACAAAAAAAGATGGCTTCCTTTTCAAAACAGGTTATTTGCGATTTTTCTTTTGACTTGAAATCTTGTTTTGGCAACAACTTGGCAACATTTTGGCAACATTTTGATATTTCTTCCCCCGTTAGAGACTGTTTTATAGGGATTTATAATAAAACAAGGAGGTGATTTTTAAACCACCTCCTTGTTTAGAACAAGTTATCCCCGTCTATCTCATTTGCAGCAGCAACCATTTCGGCATACTCGTCCAATGAACATTTTATATAATTCACATACTGGCTCTCTGTCTTATGTCCGCTCACGCTCATCCTTTGAGCAAGGGTATATTTAGGAGAACCGTCTGCTTTTTTTGCAAGATACATATTCGT
>JAEIGA010003913.1_pt1 | contig 23151 bp, 35 predicted proteins | sample 9270691 | NCBI WGS metagenome assembly JAEIGA01 (sample SAMN17057246, study PRJNA624740) | gut metagenome | biome: biome; isolation source: fecal sample | host: Bos grunniens | place: China: Xizang | collected 2019 | reverse complement strand
TCTGTCTTGATCTCGATTTCTGCCTTATCTTTAAACTCATTCCAGGCGAGGAAATAAGGCTGTTCTTCCTTGCTTGTTATTACGGTGTGTTTCATTCTGTTACCTCTCAATAGAAAAATGATTTCCAAATGTATTCGAAATATGTTCTCTTTTTGGTGCCTTTGACCTCAAAACCAATCGGAGCCGAAAAAGCAACGCTCTTTGCTCCGTTGTTCCTTAAGTAGTTAAGTGAACCTATCGGAAGCCATCTTGTAATGTCCCTATCTACCCACCAACAAAGGATGCCCGCTTTCACTCCGAAAGTTTTTTGCTTTTCCAGGAGCGCATCGAACTGTGAGATATTAGCGAACGGAAGTCTATTTCCGTGAACTGTCTTGCACTCGATGTAATAAATGTAGGGATAGTGATAAACGATGAAGTCGGAAACGTTCTTCCTTCCCTTAAACCCCATTGTTTGGTCGGGGATGCGGTCTATTGTGGTGTTTGGGTATGCTTCAAGTTGTTTGGCAATAAGCTGTTCAAACCGCTTGCCGTAATTCGGCTTTTTATTCTCTGAATTTGCCATATCTGCTAAAGTACCTCTCTTTCGCTTCTTCCTCGGTTAATCCCTCTGACATAGCTTTTTCGATGTACTTCCTCTGCCCGATGATCTGTAACGCTTTGTCGAACTCATGCTTTCTGTGTAGTCTGTCATGGTGGTAGGCACACAATCTGACGGTTAATCCGTCTTCGTCTGCGAGTTCTCTTATTCCTCTGCCGTATAGAACGTGATGCGTGTCTGTGGCGGGTGTTTCAACTTTGTAAATCATTCGACAAATGAAGCATTCGTCTTCGTCCTGGATTATGCTCTTCATGCTTCCCCCATTTCCGCAATCATCTGCTCAATCTCTGCGGGTGTCCTGGTTTCGATTCCGAGGTTTTTGGCTTCCTGGACCGTGCCATCAATCAAAGCTTTCATTTCCTTGGAATCGTAATTGTGAGAACCTTTGACAACCATGTAAAGCCTTCCTATTTCTTCGCCCGAATTTTGCCCTTTAACGGTCACTTCGGTTTTAGCGTCCCAATAATATCCATCTATCGGTAAAGGCTTATCCTTGGGGAAAATAACCCACTTTGCGGAGCCGTCTTCGTTCTTCTCCCAAGAGCCGTAATCGTTCAGAAGGGTTCTATGGGTTTCTCCCTTGGTAACATTCGGGTCATCCTTCTGCCTTACTTCCGTTATCTGCTCGACAAGCGCCCAATAGTACGCGTTCGCCGCCTTGCTCCGCTTCGGGAAATACCGCTTTACTTCGAAATCTCCGTCTTTCTGATTCGATAGGAAGGCGATACATTGAAGAACGGTCCCGATCATAAGTAATACCTCGCAAAACGAGTGCCGTCATCGCGCTCCATCATCTCGGTTTTGATGTCGATGCCTTCGTTGCGAAGCTGATGGATTTCTCCGGAAAGTCTGTATAATCCCAACTTCAGAAGAGCATCGTGTCCGGTAATCCCTCTTTTATGACTCTTAAGGTAATTAAGAAGCTTCTGTTTCTTTGTCTGTGCCATGCTCGTTCTCCTTTCTTATGAAAACGGGAGTTCTTCGATAACTCCGTCGGGGATGTTCAAGAAGTCGTTCTTGCTCTCGGTGGTTTCCTGGTTCTGATCTCTCTTGCTCTCGGCAAACTCAACTTCGCTTACCGCGATTTTGGGATAAGTTACGTTCTTGCCGTCCTTCTGAACGAGGTCAAGTCTCATTTCTCCACTTATAACGACCTTGGTTCCCTTCTTGAGATACTTTTCCGCGAACTCGGCTTGCTTTCCGAAGGAATTACAGTTGAAGAAATCGGTCTTCTGCTGTCCTTCTTTTGCAAATCTGCGGTCAACGGCTACGGTATAACGTGCGATGGTGGTTCCGCTCGTTGATGATGTTATTTCGGGGTCTGCTGTGCATCTGCCCATGATTACGATGTGATTCATGCTTTTTCTTCCTCTGCTTTCTTGTTAATCTGTTTAGCGAGTGTCATTTTCATGGAAGCGAAAACACTTCCGGTGAATCCGTCCTTGGTGTTCTCTTCGAACCACTTATCGAAGTCCTTGCCGCCCGCTTGCTTATACATGGCGCGAAGTTCTGACTTTGCCGCATCTTCAGCCTTTGAAGTCTCGATTTTGTCATCATCATCGCAAGCCATACCCAAAAGCGTTAAAACGGTATATCTTCTTGCGTATGTAAGAGCGGAGCCGTAAGCCTGGGCATCGTTCATGTTCGAACTCTTGGGGATTACGATTCTTGCCCCTCTTCTCCATTCGCCGTCGATAAGTGCTTCGACATACTCGATGGGATTTCCTTCCCCGTCGTTGTTTCCCGTGTACTCAACGCGCATCTGCGGGATTTTCACATCCTGGCGGGCTATGTCTGCAAGGCTTGCGTAATGGTACTTATGCCCCTCGGATTTATTGCTAATGATCTGTGTTTCTTCTTTTTCGGTTTCTTTACTCATGTTTCCCCTTTCATTTCGCGGAAAAATAATGCGCTCCTACCTGGGCAAGCGGTGTTCCGAATCCGTGATAATATCCCGTTTGGAACCATAAAGGCTTCGGGAGCCATCCTTCTTCGAAAAGTGCCAAAGCTTCTTTGCAAGCATCGTTCGGTTCTAATCCTCTGCGGTCCCAGGATGTAGAGAACGCATCCGAAGCCCAAACCGACTTATAAGAGTCGTAACCGAAAGCGTCTTTCCGGCATTCCGCCGTATACATGACCCAAAGCATCCCCGTGACTCCCTCTCCTTCAGCTTCACGCATTGATAAATCCATAAGGTAATAACAATCTTCATCGGATAACTCACGGTAAAAAGGCTTTTCTACCTCGACAACGATCGTTTCGGTGATGATTTCGGGTTCCTTCTCGATGTAAACGTATTCAGTTTTGATGATGGGTTCGGGTTCCTGGTGATTGTGTGAGATATAAGAACCGTAAGATGCGATTCCGACTAATATCCCAGCAAAGAGAGTGAATAGAATTTCGATGAACTTACGCATTTTTGAACTTCTCCGTTTCTGCTTTCAAGTAGGTTTCGAAACTGTCTTGCGGAACTCTTGTCATTTTCCCGATTTTGATGTATGCTCCGCCGTTTTCCTTGTATTTCTTCATCATGTCGAAGGCTGTCGTTCTTCCGACTCGGAAAACTCTTTGCACATCTTTAGGTGATAACCATTCGCTCATTTAGCGCGTACCGCCTATTTCTCGGCAAAAAAAATCTGATTGAACTCTTTCTCCGATACATCGGGAAAAAGTTTCTTGAACTTGGCGATCTCTGCCTGGGTGAACTGTGTGGCATTACCAAGTTTGTTGTAAAGACTCTGCGGAGACATTCCGAGTTCCGCGGCAACTTCATAAATCTTCTTTCCGCTTGCCTTCACAACATCCATGAACTTTGTTCTGTCGGTCATCTGCTTGCTCCTTTCGATTTATTAGCGTGAACCGCCTATGTGCATATATTAGCGTGTACCGCCTATTTTGTCAAATACTTTTTGCAAATATTTTAAACTTTTGTTATTATGAGGTCAGAAAGGCGGGTGATGAAACATGACGGAAGACGAGAAGAAATCATATCTTCAAGCATTCGGAAGAAGGGTCCGTTCATACCGCGAAGCCCTTGGAATGACTCAAGAAGAATTAGCGGTTAAGGTCGGGTATACGGTCGGGAAGAATCCATCGGGAACGATCTCGAAGATTGAACGCGGATGTATGGAGATAACCCAAACAAAGATTGCCGACCTTGCCAGGGCTTTACAGATTGAACCTTATCAGCTTTTTGCGGATGAACAGACGGCAAGATTAGTAACCTATGCGCGAAAGATAATGGAAGGGGGAAACAATGTGGATAAGTAGAGGCTACCTCATAGAATACTATATAGACCCCAATACGGGCATTAGAAAGCGTATATCGGTTAAATTATCGGGTAATTCAGAAAAAGCCAAACAAGGGGCAATTAAACGCCTTACGGAGAAACTTAACAAACTCGAAGACAAAAGGATTAAACTCTCCGAATGTGTTTCACTTTGGCTTAAAGAATGCGAACGATCGATCAAGCCTTCGACATTCCGGAAATATCGCATAACCTTTGATAGTATTCAGAAAATCATTGGTGATGCCTTTATGGATAAGATTACGGCGGGATATGTCCGTCAACGTTTTATTGATAGTGGAGAAGAAAACCGCACATTAAACGGCTATCTAAAGGTATTTAAGACCTTTTGGCGTTGGGCGTATCGCTCGGACTTTGTAAAGTCCCCCGAAGTAGCCGACAAACTCCAAGCGTTCCAAGATACTCCGAAGCGTGAAAGAATCCAAGACAAGTATTTAGAACCCGAAGAACTGAAGAAGCTTCTTGATACGATGACCGAAAAGCGCTGGCAACTCGTGACGGAGTTTTTAGCATTGTCGGGTTTGAGAATTGGAGAATTGGCATCACTAATAAAATCAGATATAAGTGGTGGTTATATTCATATTTCAAAGACTTACGATGCCAACAATAAGATCGTGACATCAGCGAAGACTTACACAAGTAAGCGTGAGGTTTATATCCAGGACGAATTAAAAGATTGTATTGTTCGTATAAACGAATATTGTCGATTTCAAGCCGAAGTCTGCGGGTATACCTCTATATTATTTTTCCCCGATACTGACGGCGGTTATATGCAATATTACACCTACCGTAAATACCTATCGGAAAACGCCGTTAAAGCCATAGGAAGACCCATTACCCCACACACCTTAAGACATACTCACGCAAGTATTTTATTCGCCCGTGGAATGGATTTACAAGCCGTATCGGAGCGGTTAGGGCATAGTGACTCGAAGATAACGAAAGAGATTTATTTACACAAGCTTCAAGAACTGAAAGAAAAGGAAAACAGACAACTCGATAAGATACATTTTATCGGATAAAAAAAAGACCCTTACACAAGTAAAAGTGTGTGTAAGGGTTTCTTTTCGCTTATTTATGCGATTTTTAGTGAGACACGAGGGAATTTAATATAGTCCGTCAAAGTTCACCATGTGTCATATTGTCCGTATTTATGCGGTTTATAAAATTAGCCCTTGTTTTCTGCGGGCTTTTCGTGTGTGTGTAAATGTGTGTGTAAACTAAAAAGACCCCCTCACGGTATGGAAACCGCAAGGGGAAAGGTAGGGGGAAAATTATCATAAGGCTTAAACAGCCGAACGACCTTCATTAATACCGAATGCGACATAGTGGAAATAATACATCGGGTTATTATCTCCGAACGCATTCCTTAAGTCTTCGTAGCGATCACGGTAAACCACGGGATCGAATCCCTCGGATGCTTGCCGGAACTCATTCATTCCGAAGGTTACGAAGTGATTCCAAAGTGCCTGGGCATTGTCTCCGAATGCCGCCTTAAGGTCCGCGTACTTATCGGAGTAATATTTCGGGTCAAAGACGGGAGAATAATCATATCCGTTGAGGAAGAATCCCGATTTGTCTTCGTCCCATTCCTCAAACATGATATTTTGGTCGGTAACGATTCCCGCCACCTTGTTTGATCTCCAAGGATTTATTTCACCGCCATATTGCCACATGACAACCTTGTTTCCGCTGTTGAGTACGGGCGGGGTCTGCGAATACTTTGCAACCCAATGAGGAAGCCCCGAAAGCTTCGCATCGTCAAACCTCGAATTGAAGTGGCTTTCGGATGAATAGATTCCGCAATTATAGCCCGACGCCTTAAGCGTATTACAGAACGCAAGGATAATGCTCGTTAGGGTCTGTTTGTCCTGGTTGAGCATATTTCCTTCGACATCATAAAAAACGGTATGGATATTCTTACCCGCAAGAAGGCTTTTGAAGTGTTCTGCCTCTGATAATGCTTTATCGACGGAATAGCAATTCCCGTAATAATATGCCGCCTTCTTCCAATCTCCGACGGTTGCCTGGTTGCAAAAGTCGTTGAAAGTCGGGTCCGCATAGTTGCCACCGCCGCCCGCTCTCATAATGATATGGTCGAAGCCTTCTTTCCTGGCTTCCGCAAGGCTTAACCCCGTCTGATATCTTGAAACATCAATCGCAATGGCTGAAAATGTGGGTTCGGGTGCGGGCTGTGCGCCGTAATCAACGTAAGGGGTAAGAAGCCCGTAATCCGTCCATGAATACTTGCTCTTGGGTCCGCCCTTGTACTGATATCTATTACCGCTCTTGTCAACGTAAGTGTACTGAACTTTGTTTTCCCATGCTCCCGTACACTCAACCACATTGAAGGTGTAACCATTCTCCACAAATTCGCCCACATATACACCCGCATGGGGAGATGTGGACAAGTAAAGATAGGTTCCAGGGATGGACAGCTTCGAGAAATCCTTCGAACGCTCCGTGCATTTCATCAAAAGATGATATCCGTCGCAATCTCCGGTAACAAAGTTCTTGGGAGACACATAGGAACCGACCTTCTTGGTATCTTCCCATGAAGGTATGGCAAGCATCGTTTTTATAAGGTTCCAACAATCCCAGGAATAACGGCTCCCGTCATAGAATCCGCAATTATAAGGGAAGTGGTTGTTATAGTAATTCGGTACATCATGCGCTTGCTTGAGTTTCGCTATAAATTCCGAAACACTTATCATTATTTATACCTCGTTATATAGGCGATGCCACAAAACACCGCTGAAACACCTATGAACACCGCTATCACGACCCCGATTAACTCCTTATCCATTTTCTTTGTCGTAGACAGCTTTTAAAACGGTTACGATACCGCCCAGGCAAGTGTTAAGCGCCGCCAATGTTGCTGTGATCTGTGCGGTGTAAGGAACGTGCCAAATGGCGAGAACCGCAGAGATGAAGGTTAAGACGGGTGCGATGCACTTAACCAGGATACAAAGCTTATCATAAGTTTCATTGGACATCTTGAAGTTCTTCATAGTATTTCTCCTTTACTTTGAATAGACTTCCCTTATTTCAAGAAGTTCTATAATGGTTTTCTGTGTGTCTTGCCGGATGTATTCCTTGAACTCTTCACTCTTATACTTCTCGTCCTTGGTGAGTTTATTGACAAGCATCACAAGCGAGTTTTGCTTTACCTTTATATATTCCTCGCTCCGTGTTATATGGTTGAAGGAAATCCAATTCGAATACTCCTTATAAACTTCGAGGATGATTTCCCTTCCCAGGTGTTCATCATAATTTTCGCCCTTCGGGAGATTTGCTTCCGCGTCTTCCAGGTGTGACCAAACATAGTCAAGCTGTTGCTTGATGATGTTTCTTTCAACATCCCTTGCCCCGATCTTGATGGCATCTGTGTGAACGGATAAGAGCCCGCCTTTTACAAGGACATAGGATATAAAAATACATATTAAGAGAACCGCAAGAACCGTTGAACCGTTAGAACTGTTTAAAATCTCGCTTATTGCATCCCACATCACTCACTTACCTCGCTTTCGGGCATAATCACGGGTTCGCTCCCGTATCTGTCGCACCGCATAACATGACCGTCATCGTCTATGATTTCTCCGACGATTTTAGCGATACCACTACCGCCCGCCGTTGCGTAGGCAAATTCACTGTAAAGCCTTGAAACGGCTTCCTTCTCGGTTGCAAAGGTCAAAAGGCTTCTTACATTCTCCGAGGATTCTTTTGTTACGATAAGTAATAAGTTAAACATTGTCATTCTCCCTTCTAAAAAGCCAAAACAAAATGCTTTCCTTTGCACGATTTTTGTCTGCCATGAGCAACTTGGTATGCGTTCTTATATCCGAATTTCATCCATTCGCAAGTTCTATGGACTTCACCCGTTTCAATACATCGGATTAGTGTTATACCGTTGTTGGTGTTCCCTTTTCGACTCTCTCCCATTTGCCTTTTTGTGGCTTCGGATAATACGTTGCCCTTTGCGTTTTGATTTCCGAGGTTCTTTCCTTTGGCTCGTTGATTTCCCATCAAAGAGGCACTTATACGCTTTTTTGTGTCTTTCCTGTGATGCCCTCTGAAACCTTCCCCGCCCTTTGTGATGTTATACTCGGCTTTTCCTTTTTCTCGCTCCAATTTGATATACTTTATCTCGGCTTCGTCTGCGGATTTCCTATCGGGTATTCGTGATAGTAAAATTTCCTTTTTGAAATTCTCACGACCATGTTTTTTTATCGCAAGTCGCAAATACTTACCGCTCCCAAAATAATCGTCATTTTGGCTTGTATATCGGTGTTGCCCTATGTATGTCTTTCCGTCTAACAGATTTGTTATTCGATATATGTACCACATAAGCACCTCGTCAAGTATCTGTGGTCTTTGTGTACTTTAACGTGCAAACAGCACTCCATGAGCTTCGATTTGTTCCCGTGAGAAGAACAACGTCACTACTATTAACCCCCGAAAGGCAAAGCGAATATTGAGGGGCATAACCCGAGCCTGTGTAGCCTTGCTTATCAATTTTTAAATAACTCGAACCCGTGTTGACAATAATTTCAATATCTGCCAATTCTTTAAAATTTGAAATCCCGTGAGGGTATGACGTGTTAGTGTATGCTGTCGAGGGTAACGCTAAAATTCTAAAACTTTTCTGATACAAAGGTTTTCCGTCAATCCACGTTCCTATGACTTGCTCGCTTGTGGAATAGTGAACCGTGGGGATTCCTAAAGTGTTATAATCGCCCGAACCCGCAACGTCTGTGGTCTTTGTGTATTGCAACGTGACATAACCTGTATATCCCGAACCTACATCAGCATTACTACCCGCTATAACTCCGATTTCCGTTGCGGTCATGTACCATAACGTTTGATGATCTGCACTACTTCTTGCGACGTTCGGCAAGGTTCTAAACTGTGTCCCGTTTTGAATCGTAAAAACCGCATTGGCTAATGTTTCAATGTTGCTTATTCCATGAGCAACAAGTCTTGAAGCACCGCCCGTCGGGATAGAACCGTAATTGACGGTCTTTTGGTAAAGCGGTTTGTTGTCTCTCCATACCCCGACCACTCTCTCGGTGTCGGAATATATCACGGGTGAAAAACCATAGGCTTCATATCCACCCGAACCCGCAACGTCTGTAATCTTTGTGTATCTTAACGTTACGCTTCCGCTCCCACCGTTAAGATTAGTTCCACACCTATAATCAAAACTTCCGCTCGAACCTATAAGCCCCACGAACTCGTTAGCTTCAACGGTTGGCTTATATGACGATAGCACCGCCTCACCGTTTGCATATTTGATAAAGGCTTCTTGTACGAATATCGTGTCAAAATCTACTATTCCCGTGGCTACATTCTGATAACTTCCGCTTGAAGCGGTAAAAGGTATCGTCTTTTGATAAAGTGGTTTTCCGTCCCGCCATATTCCGACGACTTTTTCGGTATCTGAATATATCTGTGCATCGATTATCAGATTGCTACCGCCACCGCCCGTTATATTTACGACGGTCTTGTTATTTGCCGAATCGTCTGTGACAGTAACCCCGCCCGTGAACTGTAACTTGCTCTCTGCGGGCATATCCGTTCCGCTCGGATTGACGATTGTATGACCGCCCGAACCACCGCCACCGATACCGTCTATCGTGTTTAGGTTTGTTACATAGTCGGCTCTGACTTGCTCTACCGTGTCAGTTCCTTCGGGAACTATCAAGCCGTAATTAGGTGTTAATGTTGACATATTGCCCCCTTAATTCCACGACGGGATATTAGTCCATTCGTTATTGAACGCAAGAAGTCCCGTTCCGTTGACCGTCCACGTTTCTGCGTGGCTTGCGTCTTTTGTATATACCGTGAGCGGGTGGTCGTCGTCTTGCACTCCCGCATAAGCGAAGCGGTTTCCGCTATAGTCGTAATACCAATAAGCGTCGTTCCAAAGATACCGTGACAGATAAGACGAATAGCTGTAACCAAATGCACTAAACATCCCGCCGTAGTTCGTGCCGTTCGGGAGATTAAGGTCTACGTTGTCAAGGGCGAGAATCTTTGCGACTCCGCTGAACATCTGATAGAAATTAACTCCTCTTGTCATATCCCAATCGGCTATTGCGTCAAGGTCGGAAAGCCAATGTAAACCTTGAAAAGCGGATTCAAAAGTCGTTACCTTTGAAACATCCCAACCTTCTACACCGTGAAGGGAAACAACCTTCCAGCAATCCATAAAAGCTTGATATAGTGACGTGCATTGTGACAAGTCGAAATTTGATAAATGCTCGAGCGTTGTGATGCCTTCAATTCCTCGGAAGGTCTGATTAAGTGACAACGGTTTAGGATCCCAATTTTCCAACGGTGCAAGGCTTGTGACTTTTGCGTCCCTGAATGTCATTGTCATGTGTTCGACAAGTGAAACATCCCAATTCTCCAAACCGTGAAGGGACGAACCCTTAAAGTTCGTCAACATATAATTCATGTTTGTAACTGATGAAACGTCCCAATTTAACAATGCGGAAATATCGGTCAGATTAGGTGCACCTTGGAAAGCGGATTCGAGCGTCGTAACCTTTGAAACGTCCCAATTCTCTAAACCATGTAAACTTGTTGCCCTTGTCGCATAGAATGTGCGTTCCAAGCTAACAAGCGATTTTGTTTGCCAATTCTCCAATGCGGAAAAATCGTTGTTAATAGTGAAGCTAAAGCACTCATACATTGACCGAACGTTTGAAACGTCCCAATCGTGAAGTGCTGATAAGTCGGTGACGTTTGTGACGTACAATAACCGCCAAAAAACGGTGCATTTTGAGGTATCGGCAAATGCGAGTTCGGATATATCGACTACGCTTGAACCTGTCAAAAATTCTTTTGTCTGTCCTGTGTCTCGCCCGAGTTTGCCCGCTCTCCAAGGTATCGAGGAACATTTCTTAATTCCCGATACACCGTAATAGTTGGCAAGGTTCTCGACCGTTCCCGTGCTTGTGGGTCGAAAAAAGCCATACCCGTCTGTGTAAAGGTCGCAATGATAACCCGAACTTGCTACCGAGCCGTGATTTACGACGGTTATCTTCTGCGATACGGTCTTATCAACTGTAAAGGTTTCTTCATCGTAAATATATTCACGGTGATAATGACATTCGACCGTTACCTCGCCCTCGGTATCAAAGGTTGAACCCAGGGCGGGTGTAAAGGTACAATGTGCCATATCATCTTTGACGGCATCCATCGGATTTCCGTCTTCATCCGGAACCAGGAAATACCATTGCCCCGCATACATTACAGAATTGAGCGGAACGAACGGATGTGAGAAAACTTGCACTTCTCCATCGCCCGAATCCGCTAATGTGTAATCGTGTCCCGCTCCGAATATGACGAACTTAAGATTTTCTATCGCTAAACTCATGCTAAATCGCTCCAAATCAAAGCGTTATCTGTTACGGTCATGTAGACCTTTGCAACGTGGGTTCCTTTGTCCGTGACCCTAAATCCACACGTTGAGGTATAAGTTCTTTTCCCTTTGGGTGACTTCTCTTCCGTAGTCTCAAATTCGTAAGTCGCTTCATCGTCTACGGTGATTAATACTTTTACCGTTGCCGTTGCGGAAAGATCGCCATCACAAGTGAACATCAATCCCAGGCGCTGAACATCTACCGTCTGCTTCCATTCGATTTCCGCCACCTGGGTCTTGGTGCTTCCTACGTTGAGAGTCGATGTGTTCTCGGTATGAAGAAGCCAAAAGTTTTTAGTTCCGACTTCTTGACCGTTGTTATAGTCCTTATTTACTCCGGCGATGGTCTTTGAGAATCTGTCTTGTGCCTGGGCTAATCTCGGATTGTCCCCCGCGCACTTAATAACCATCGTTCCGTCAACCTTGTAGGTGATTTCAGTTATAGCGCCGTAATCGTATACACCCGCCTGGTTATCGGTGAAGGTTATTACATCCGAAGGGTCATATATCGGAACAATCGGCATTTCGGATTGATAAGGGACATAATAAACACCATCCCATTTGTCGATGATTTCCTGGAGTGCCGCGAGCCTATTCGTATCGTCCGAGAACTGAAGAAACGGATTAGTTCCCAAATCAAGAATCAATCCGTCCGAATTGCTATTGCTTACATACTCTTGAACCCCGCCGTCCTTATAGACCGCATAAAGTCCATCGTAGGTTGTGCGATAATCCGAGAGATTTGAGGAATAACGAAACGATGAAGGAACCGTGTCGTTTGATATCGAGCCATATTGCCCGATGTATAGATAACCGTCACGCCCGATATATGCGAAGCCCCCAAGGAATCCCGCCATATATCCGAGCACATCGCGCCAGGTCTGAACATCTGCGACAGAATCCGCAAAGCCCGTTTTTCTGTTTCCGTTAGGCATTGCAAGAATCTGCGCGGATGTCATTCCAAGTGTTACCCCGCAAAGGGAGCACATCTCGGACAGCCACGCGAACGGTGTTTGAATCGTGTTATGGATTGAAGCAGAAAAGGAAACCGCATCGAACTTAATCATGTTGTCATATCCCTTGACGGTGATATGATCTGCGGTTTGCATCGCTTCTGAAATGATGAAAGAACCCATCGGGATTTCATCTAATGCCCCAACAATCGAGCATGATAATTCAATAATCCCGTTATAGAGTTCATATCTTGATACTCCAGGAAGGATAAGTTCCATTGACACCGTGGAAGCGTAAGCCGTCCCGATGTTAAGTTCCTGGGAAGAAATCGACCTTGTGATTGAACCGCTAACGATGTTCTCAAGGTCTAAAGAATAAACGGAACCACCCGCTGTTGTGATGGTTCCGCTCCAATTAATCTTTCTTGTATTCGATTTTATTTTTGTGAGAAAGTCTGCCGATGCTGAATACATTAATACGCTGTGACCTCGAAGGATGCTTCCCAATAAGTTTTTGTTCCGTTGTCCTTAAGAAGATTGAAGGTCAAATTCTGAATGAACCCGTCGAATGATGCTTCCGCAAGTGTGGCGGGTGAGAAATATTTTATGGTGACTTTGCTTCCTACGACATAATAGCTTTGAAGCTTCTGATACCAGGTCGAATCCACAGTAGAGGTCACGGACAAATGCGGAACCCCCAGGCGCTTGATGTCACGCTGAAGGGTCCCCGCTTCTGTCTCTTTTACATTTTCCTTGTTCTGCAAGGAGAGATTATATGTGCCTTTTGTAAGTGGGAAATAATCGGTATCGAATTTTAACTTAACTTTCTGTGTCATCATCTGCCCCCACTTACTAACGCGTGTCTCTGCTGTGCGTTGAGAATGATCGTGTCGAGTCTTTCTTGTCCGATATATACGGGAATCACGATATCGCCCTGGGCACTCGTATTTGCCCCAAGAGCGCTGTTCATTTCTTCATAGGGATTTGTTATCGCTGAATAGTTATTCGGCGCGATTTGTGCCGTTGTGAAGTCTGTGGAGATACTTCCCGTAACAAGTCCCATTGCATCGGTGATAAGTCCGAGATTTTCACGGATTCCGCTCGCAAATAATTCCATCATATCGGGTGCGTATGTGTGGAAGTTAGAAAGCGGTCCTTCTTCCGGTTCCGAGAATCCTAAAAGGCTTTTTATCGTGCTTGCAAGGTCTGTGACGGTTGATTTCAGCTTCTCCCACTTCGCCTTGATTCCGTCGATGAAGTTGTCGATTAAGTCTTTGCCCCATTCCTTGGCACTTTCGACTTTCTCCCAAAATCCATCTTTTACCGATTGAACAAGGTCGGCACCAAGCGTTACAAGCTGACCGACTACCATTAACACACCTTCAATCAATTTGAAGATTAACTCTGCGCCCGCTTCAAGAATCTTCGGTGCCGCTTTGATTAAGGCTTCAACCAAATTCATTATGATTTGCGGTGCTTTCTCGATAAGCTTCGGAAGTGCATTGATTAAGCCTTCAGCCAAAGCCAAAATAAGCTGAATCGCCGCATCAATCAGCATAACGAGCGTATCGGGGTCGGTTAACTTATCCACCATCGTCAATACAACATCAACGACAGCGGGGATAAGTGTCGGCAAATTCTGAATCAGCCCATCCGCAATCGCCATGACGAACTGTAATCCCAAATCAATGATGAGGGGTAACATCGTCAAAACGGTGTTGATAATTAAATCGAACATCGCCGGAAGCTGTTCAAGCAAAATCCCGATGATTTCGGGAAGTGCCTGGACAAGTGCGTTCACAAGCTGAATCGCCGCCTGGATTAAAGGCGGTACAAGTGTCTGTATCAATCCAGGAAGCAAACTAACAAGAATCGGGGTGATCTGCGTGATTACGCTTCCGATTCCCGTCAATGCTTGCTGAATCGTAGGCATAAGATTGTCGAGCGCAATAAGCGCCGAATCTACGAAGTTACTTATTAACGTGCCAAGGTCGGCATCGGGATTCGCCATTCCCGCAACGAGATTCGTCCACGCTGATTTTGTCATCGCGAGTGAACCCGAAATAGTTTCCGCCGCTTCTTCTGCTGTGGTTCCCGTTATGCCAAGGTTATCCTGGACAATCTGAATTGCTTCGGTGATGTCTGCGAATGAATCAATCGAAAGCGAACCTTCGATATATCCGCCAAGCTGTTCGGCATCACGAAGAAGTCGTTCCATTTCTTCTTTGGTTCCGCCATATCCAAGCTTGAGGTTATCAAGCATTGTGAAATTACCTTTGGCGAAGCCCGCGTAAGCATTCTGAATGGATTCCATCGAGGTTCCCATTCGGTTTGCATTATCCGCCATTGCGATGACCGCTTCATTCGCATAGTTGGCGGCTTGCCATGCGTATTCTTCACCCAATGAGTTTGTGAGGGAAGCGGCAAAACCATTTACCGTTTCCATATACTCATTAGCGGAAAGTCCCGCCGTTTCGTATGCTCTCGAAGCGTTCTCCATTACGGTGTCGAACTGATCGCCGTATAAGGTTTCTACGCCGCCCACAAGCTGTTCATAATCAGCAAACGCGGAAACGGATTCTTTGGCAAGTGCCGTAACCCCCGCCGCCGCCGCTGTGACAGCCGCCGCCGCCGCTTTCGCAACAAAGCTTATGCCCGAAGAAAACGCATTGCCAAACGAAGAAGCACTTCTGCTTCCCGCTTCGCCCATCGCGCCTTCGAGTTCGCCTTGGATGCCTTCCATTGAAGGGCGAATCTGAAGATATGCTTCACCTATCGTGTTCGCCATGAACTATCTTCTCCCATGCTTCGTTAAATTCCTGGGGAGTTTCGAAGGTTTCGATTTTATCTTCCTTCTTCTCTTCCAAGAGTGTTTTAAGTATTGATTGTGGACGGTTTCGGTTCTTCTGCCCGTCCTTTGTCTGCGCCCAACTTTGGAAACTCAAATCGTCCGCCATCTTTGCAAGCAATGTCTGTTCCAACGTGAGTTTCTGACCGGAAACCACTTTTTTAACGCGGGAATCATCCCGCAGACCAAAACAAAGGATTGCCGCCATTTCCGGAGACAATCCTTTGTAGTCTAATATGTGGTAAGTTTCCGCAAAGTCGCAGATTAACTCATCCTCACACACCGCAATACAATGTGCGAGGAATATCAGTTTTTTGGGAACTGTTCAAGGATTTCCTTAAGTTCTGCGGTTACGATCTCGAAAGGAACAAGCCCTTCGTTCTGTGATTTGATATGCTCAAAGAACTTATCCATATCATCCCCAAGAAGAAGTTCTGCCATCTCGTTCATGCCCTGGAGAGCATCGAACGGGGTCTTGTGCTTCTCCATCTTGGTAAGTGCCATCGTGAAGCGCCAATCCTTAAGAACCTTATCGTTCACATTGAACTGAAAGCCGCTCTTTGTTGTTCCTTGCATAATTTCCCCCTATTCTTTACGCTGAAGGAGCAGAAGCGGTGATGTATTCGTAGTGATATACACCGTTGGTATCGGGAACATCGGTGATGGTGATGTTATATCCGACCGCTTCATCGTCCTTGTAAGTGATCTCGCCAAGTTCGGAAATGGTTCCGTTGGGAACGACGATTCTCTTCGCTCTTCCGCCCTTAACGATCATATCGAATACCCAACAGCCGGAAGTCATCTCTTCTGCGGTTGCCTTAACGGTGATGTTTCCGCTTCCATCCTTGGTAACGTTTGAAGTTCCGTAAATGGTCTTGAGAACATCTTCGTTCAGAGACTCAAGAAGAGTGAGTGCGAATGTGTCGGGTCTGTCGGTCTGAAGATTGAGAACGGTATCTCCGCCCCATGCCTTGACGGTATCGCTTTCGGGTGAATTGTTGTTTGTGAGTCCATCTTCGGAAACATATCCGAGTTCTACGAATGCCGCATCGAGCGAAGCGGTTGCAGAATTAGGAAGAGTGCTTCCCAAAGGCGCCCAATGAATAGCGCCGCCGACTTTAGGCTTGCCTACGCTTACCTTTGTTGCATCTGACATAAGCTTTCTCCTTATCAATAATACAAGTTGTAGTAACAACGATAACGGTACTTCTTAAGAATCGAATCCTGGTCATCATTTCCGCCACCAATCTTAAGGGTGATATCGGAATTTCCGTTCCAGGTCTCAAGCGCTGTTCTTAATCTTTCATCAAGGATAGCCGCTTCATATTTCGAGTCCGCATAACTTCTGAACTCGATTGTAGCCTCATTGATTTGGTTCTCCTTGCCACGATCTATAAGCTGAAAGACAATGTATTTTTCGGGGATATCTTTCGGGGTTTCCAAATAGACGGGAATCGAATCTTCTCCGAATACCGTATCGAGATATGCTTTAACGGTTGCTTCAATCATTGCTCCGCTCCTTAACTAAAACGTGGCATCTGTCGAACCCCACGAAACTTGATTCGGGTTCGCCGTGCTTTTCGGCTTCTGCTTCCACGGCATCCATCATCATTTGGGATTTAAGAACTTCCTTGATTCCCTTGCTGTTCAGTTTCACTTTCACTTTCGATTCTTTCAAGATGCACCTTCTTGTTCCACCTTAAAGGGATGTTCACTTCGATTCCGGCTGTGGGATAACCTATCGTGTGATAAGTCCCTTCAAATGGTGTGGGAAGCGTTACCGTGGTATCTTCCCATACATGGGTATCACCTTTGGGGATTGCCAAAGTGTAAGCAACTTTCTTGCCATACATGGTAATCGTGTTGGTGATATCATCCGTTGAAGGTTCACCTACAAGCACATCGGAAACATTCTCTGTGGTGGTTGTGAAAATAGGCTGTCCGAACGGGTCGGTGCCTGTTTGTGTCTTTTTTGTGAGTGTTACTGTGATGCCTCTCATACGCTCTGCCTCGTTACAAATGAAAGGGGATTGCTTGCCCCGATTGCATTACCGTAACCGAGGATTCTTTTATCGGACTTGGAAAGATATACACTTCCTACGGATCCACCCGAAGGCATCGTCCAACTCTGCGAATATCCAAGTGCGGACATTGTTCCCTGGGATGCACCCATCGGAACATCACTTGTCTCATTCATCGCTCTTGATACCGCTTCGATTGATACGGATTTCTTCGCATCTGCCGAGGCATTCACGTTATAAGAGTCGATTTCAAGCCCCGCACGTTCGAGAAGCTGATTGCACATCGCAATTTGGGTTTGGTCGAACGTTCTTCCAAGCCTTGTCTGTATGTCTGTATAAGTTGCGTATGATGACATCTTAAGACCTCACTTTTTGCCCTTCTTCGAGCCTTTCTTGGTTTCTTTGGGTTCCTCGACCTCTTCGATTACTTCCTCGGTAATCTCTTCGGCTTCGGTCTTGGGTTCCTCAACCTCGGTTTTTGCTTCTTCAGAGGAAGCGGCGAGAGGATATCCCGCCGCCTTATACTCTTCTACTCTGTCATCCGCGACAAAAAACGAAGTCTTGGTGTAAGGGTTGATGAACTCCTTCATTAAACGGAAGGAACTCCGGTTGCGGTGAAAGCGTTGAAAGCATCGGTGATGGCGCGGAAGCCAACTTCGATCTCTGCTCTTACTGCAAACATGTTCTGCTGGAAAAGGTTGATGGTGTTGCCATCGCCAAGGTCAAGGGTTGCATCCTCGGAGAAGTTAATCTTAACACCTTCAACCATGCCCCATACAGCCTGGTTCCAATCTCCCGCGAATCCGATCTTGGAAGGTGAACCACTCTTGAATGCGGCTTTGGTGATCTCGGTTCTTGCTCCAAGAACTACGGGAACGCTGTTCTCGGTTACGTTGTTGAAAAGAGGTCTTCCGGCATTGTCCTTTGCTCCGAGAAGGATTCCCTTACCCTGGGCAGAGAAGATATATCCGTTTGAGATTCCGCCGTGAAGAGCGATATCGGTATCAGCGGCAACAAGTCCGCCGTATACATCGGATGCAAGGCTCTGTGCGGTTACGCTTGCGAATGAATCGAAATCATCGCCGGGCTTGGTCACGAATCCGAAAACGGTCTGATCGAACTTTCTTCCGAGTGCATCGGGAAGCTTCTCAACGATCGCATTGTAGAGCGCGGATGCGTCTCTTCTGAACTGATTTGAGAAGGGAACGATTACGGAAAGGGTATATCCGCGAAGAATCTTGGTTGCAACGGTAGGATTTGAAACAGCCTTCTTCTCGGTCTCTCCCGCCCAAGCCGCTTCGGGGTCGGAAAGAAGAACATTGATTGCGGCACCGGTTCCAGGAAGGGTGATCTGTCTTGCGAGTCTCATAACCTTTGAAGACTCCTGGACCTTCTGAAGAATCTCACTTGATACGCTTGCGGGAAGGTCGATGTTTGTTCTGTTGGTAGGTACTCCACTTGCCATATTATTTTTCTCCTATTCTTTAAAATACGGCGTTCATAAACTCTGCGAAGTCTGCCTTCGCGTTACCGCCGTGAGGTGTGTGGGTCTCTCCGCCGTCCTTAACCCTAGGATAACCGCTCGGAGTCGCATAAGCCTTGATAGCTTCCGCCTGGGCTTTGCACTCTTCCTCGGTTGTTCCGGTGATGAGATTTGCGGGGATTCCCGTTTCGGTTGCGATTTTTTCTCTCATCTGCCTTACTTCCTCAGCTTTCTTAAGTCCGTTGAGTTCGGCTTCGAGATTGTTCGCACGTTCGGTTGCCTTCTGAAGTTCGGACTTGTTGGCTTCTTCCGCTTCGTCATACTTGGCGGCTTTTGCCTTCAAATCTTCGTAATCGGAGAACTTCGCCTTTTCCTCGGCAAGTCTCTTTCCTACGATCGCATTAACTTCATCCTGGCTGAAGGTGCGAGGCTGGTTTTCACCATTGTTGTCCTGGTTGGTTACAGTAGCGTTAGGTTCGCTCATTTCTTTTCTCCTTTATGGATGTATTCCTCGTTTTAGGACGAGTTCCTTATTAAAAAAGCACCTTTTGACGGGTGCTAATTTACATCTATTAAGCCCTGGTTTGATGTTCCTTCTGTGGGCTTGTTTGCCGCATAAGCGGTTCTACGCATTGAATTTATTCTTTCACTTGGGGTTCTCCCTTCTGCGTTCTGATACATTCTTAAATATTCGTCGGGGTCGTACCCGCTAACCTGGGTCCGCTCGTTGAATCTTATTGCATATTGGCAATCGCAATTTGAATGGATGTGTTCCGCGTGACCGCCTTTAATGGCTTGTCTTGATGCGTATTGCCATCCTCTCGATGCAAGTGTCAAACAAAACGCGCAAGTGTCACCTTGGGGAATCCATGCGAACTGTGCGCCGTCCCTTAATGCGTTATGAAGGGTCGTATCAGCCGCCGCCATCTTGACCCAACGTGTTGCCGCGCTTGCTATCTCTTCGAAGTTTTGACTTGTTTTGATTGTCCCTCGCACCGATTTAGCAACATCGCCGTAATTAGCCAAATCAGCCATTTCAGCGGATGGAAGGAAAACTCCTTCAAGTTCGGCGGTTAAGTCGTACATTTCCGCCGCAAGTGCCGCCGATGCTTCGCTATATTCACTAACTACGGCGAAGGCATAATCAATGAACTCCTTCAGAGCATCTTCATTCACAACGATTGTATCTGCGGTTCCGGCGAACACATTGTGAGTGTTAAGGTACTTAACAAGCTTTTCCGCCGCCTTGTCGTTGATATCTCTCAAGGTCATTATGTAGTTTGTCCAAGATTGCCTTGATATCGTCATCCTTCAATCTCTGCCACAAGTGCCATTCCGCGTGATCTGCCTTCCTGGGATTTGATTCTTCTTATGTCGGCTTTATCAAATCCGAGCATTTCCAAGAAAACGTCGGTTGCGGCAAATCCTTCTCTCACGGATGCAATCTTCACCGCCGCATCTGCTGTGACAGCCACCGAAGGCATCGCGGGATTCTTGAAGTGTGCCACGATTGCTTTCTGCTCTTCGGTAAGGTCTGCGAATGAAATATCGTTCTCAATGGCAAGCGCCATGAGGATGATATTCTTAAGTGCTTCTGCGTTGCCCTCGTTAAGTTCCTTTGCGGTCTGAACAAGGGTCTGACTCTGTGCCAGGATTGCATCACTTGATGTCGGGTTCGCATCGTTTATTACTCCCGTGTCGGTAACAGAAAGACCCGTTGCCGCCGCAAACTGTGTTGAAAGAATGCGGAGCATATCAACATGGGGAGTAATGGTTCCTTGCAAAAGCTGACCGAAGGAAGGCTTCTCGCCCGTTTCGGGATTCGTTGTTGCGGTAAGGAGCGAGCCAACATACTGACGGAACTTATCATTAACGACCGCTTCGAACTGTTCATCGGTTACACCGAGTAAGTATTTCTGCGGTGATGTTGCAAACTCAAGCCCGATTGAAGCATTCGCCACGGTTCTGACATATCCCTGGATTAACCTTCTGATATCGTCCTTGATTCTTGACTTGCCGAAGGGCTTATCCGAATCCGCGTTCCAAATGAGCGCTTCCATCATGGGTCTGCCCATTTTGTGTGTGAACTCTTCTGCTTCCCATCCGCTCTTGGTTTTCTTGATTACCCAAATCGCTTCATCGGTATAGTAATTAAGAAGGCGAGGTGTCCAATTATGATCGTTGTCGGGTGCGGTGTCGATGATTGCGAATCCGTATGCGATACGGTTCAACTCACCATCCCACTTCGCCGCCGCTGTCCTGGGAGAATGGAAGCGAATCTTCGCTTTTTTGTCATCATCCTGGGAAAGAGTCGCGAAAACGCATCCATATTTCAACTCGTCTTTGCAAGCTTTCTTATAAGCACCGATAAGATGGTTATTTGCCGCGATTTTGTCGATAGCTTCCACGATCTCGCCGTTAATTCCGACGAATCCATCGAACATAGACCTTCCGGCGAGAACATCGACCGTCTTTCCGCCCCAAGCACATCCGATTTCAAGCTTCAGTAAGCCATCGGGAAGCGCTATTCCGAGATTTACTTCAGAAAGAGGAATCTTTCCGTCATAATATCTGTTTTTTATCTCATTTTTTGCGGAATGGCTGTCAAATGTTGCGATTAACTCCGAAAGTCTCTCCATTTCCTCTTTGGGAAATCCCGCTATCTGACTAATATCAATCTTGTGCATCTCTTAACCTCATCCGATAAGCATTTTCTTATTCGGATTCCTCTTCGATGTTCTTGCACCCCATAATGCGAGGGATGCGGCTTCAATAGGTGTCGAATTTTCCCCACCAAAACCCCAACCACCGCTAATTGGTCGTTTAACGGAAGTGATCGCGGATTCTCTTAAGGCTTCTTGCCCCGCATACCAGGTGAGTGAACCTTCCTGGAGTGAATCAACGAGCATACTCACCGAGGCGATAACATCTCGCACCGATGGTCTTACTACACTTCCTTTAACTTTCCATTTATCGGATATCTTTTCAACGAGGACATCAACACCGTTCTTGCCGTCAATGACTACGCAACAAGCTTTTGCGCTTCGTTCGTTAAGCCAATCAGCAAGCCAGGCAACTCCGTACCCCGTGGGTTTTGCTTCTATTAACGAAATTCGTGCTTTGCCGTTTTCGGGGATTACCGCACCGCATAAGCACACATAGGAACCATCGAGAGAGAATTTAACCCCGTAGGCTGTTTTTCCTTCGGGTTTGGGGTCTTCAGACTTGCACGAATCCCAAAGCCTTTCTTCAATCGCATAAGTGACCGCGTGAACCGCAACTTTTGCCCAATAACCTAATCGTTCACGGGCGAAACCGTCAATGCTCATTTGTTCAAATTCGCCCTGGATTGTTTTTTCTGCAATCCTATAACCCATTGCGGGATTGGTCTTATATGCGAGGTCAATTGCCGTTTCGGGCGTTACCTCTCCAAGATCAGTAATTCCCCATTCAATCCACCAAATTTCGGAGCCTTCTCCCGAATGCGCTTTATCGTGCATTTTCTTGAAGACCGTTCCGTTGCAACTTGGTCCAGGTGGTGTCCCTATGTATATTTGTTGTGGCATCTTTTTAGCGTCCGAAGCATCAGCCGATGCCGATATGACAGGGAGCATTCCTTCTTGCTGTTCGTCTGTCATTTCCTGGGCTTCGTCAACAATGATGACCGAGTATGTTCCACCTCTTGCTCCGGCATTAGTTCGGGTTGAGAACTCAATGCACCCGCCATCGTGCCAAACTCCGTCATCGTCTTGCCAATCATTAAAATAAATCCCTTCATATCCTCTGCCCCTGGTGATGTATTTAACATCCTTGGCAAATTCGGGATATCTTTCGGGATTTTCAAATATCGCACACATAGCATCGAACATTTTCTTTGTGGTCGAACTATGATGCGCGGAGTATAAAACCGACCTATGTTCAAAATCAGCCATCGCAATGGCATAATATCTTGCCGAATACGATTTGCCGTTCTGCCTCGGTTCACTTATTCCGATTATCAATGCCGCGGGGGAACCATCTTCGTTCCTGGCAAGCATGATCGTTAATTCGTGTTTTTGTGCGGGGTAAAATGTTGCACCGCCGTCCTCGGCGAACATATCCGCGAAGTCTTCACCATCTGAATAAGCGTATTTACCGATTCTTTCGAAGGTCGGCTCCTGGTTACCGTGCTTCACGCTTCTTCTTCAGACGGTCGTGTTTTGACTCTTTCTTTGCCTCGGGGTCGGGAAGCTGTTCGAGTTCGGACATCACTTCCATAAGCCTTTTTGAGTTCGAAGCCATATCACGACCCGAATCACAATTCTGAATGGTATAGGCTAACTTATCCCTTAATGCAATTAATGTTTCTCTTTTGTTTCCGCTCTTGGCGGCTTCCACAAGATTTGCCACGTTCAAATCTCCTTTCTGCTTTTACCGTGATAAGTCCCCAACAAGTGGGTAAAATGTATTAAATTACCAAAATATTGTTATCCACCAATGTGGAAAACTTGCCTGGCGTGTGTGGCGCT
>JAEIGA010003912.1_pt1 | contig 23151 bp, 21 predicted proteins | sample 9270691 | NCBI WGS metagenome assembly JAEIGA01 (sample SAMN17057246, study PRJNA624740) | gut metagenome | biome: biome; isolation source: fecal sample | host: Bos grunniens | place: China: Xizang | collected 2019 | reverse complement strand
CTTTGAAGACTATAAAAATCGTTTTCAGGATGAACGTGAATTACAACTTGAAAACAGTTTTGATGTTAATCAGACAGCTGTAAAAAAACAGGGTAGGGCCTTTAAAAGTGTTATAAAATTGGATAAGAACTTCCATATCTACATACATGGTAATAGGAATTTAGTGGAGCAGGGGGAAGATGAACATGGCAAGTTTTATAAGTTGTATTTTCAGGAGGAGTCCTGAAAATACAACTTTATGACCTTGTTATATCACCCCAAACCCCTCAAGGGGCTTGGTCGCCTGCACAGCAGGCTCCGAATTATCTATTGGAGTCCTGAAAATACAACTTTATGACCTTGTTTATATCACCCCAAACCCCTCAAGGGGCTTGGTCGTAAGTTCCGCTTACTCCGAATTATCTATTTTGAGGAGTCCTGAAAGTACAACTTATAAAACAGACCTTATTTATTTTTTTTTGTTTTGTCACTATAATAATGTAACTTTGCGGTTTATTCAATATGGTTGCAGAATGGAACAAGAAAATCAAATAGCGAGATTCTCAATAACCCAAAAAACAATGATACTTGGCACAATTTTGGGAACTTACCAAATTGTTAAGTATCTGGTATTTGCCTGCTCCTTGTCAAAGCCTGCTTTCTCAGTGGTCTTTGCCATAATGGCTTTGGGAGTACCTGTATTGGCCTATATCATTCAGAAAAGATTCAGGGATAAATATTCGCCTAAAGTCTTTCCGTTCTTTTTGTCATGGATGGTGTCATTTTTAACAATGTTCTATTCCGTGGTTTTCTCCATGGTCATCTCATACGTTTTAATGATGTTGGTAGATAAGGACGGTACTATATTTACAATGTTGTCAAACCAGATGATTTTGGCTGCCGAGACATACAAATCTATTGAAGGAATAGATGCAGAACTTATAGAACAGATGGAACGTTATGCAAAGGCTTTTGTATCTATGACTCCAATTACACTTATAAAAATGTTGATACCAACAGTATTCTCATGTGGTAATATTATATCGTTGATAGTAGCAATACTAACAACTAAATCAATAAGAAGTAGCTTAAAAAACAGGTAACTATGGATATATCAATTATTGTTCCTCTTTACAACGAAGACGAATCAATCCCTGAACTCTTTTCATGGATAAAGAGAGTAATGACCGAAAATGGTTTCAGTTACGAAGTAATCTTTGTAGATGATGGTAGTACAGATAATTCTTGGGCAATAATAGAGAATTTGCAGAATGAAAATTCAAATGTCAAAGGAATAAAGTTCCGTAGAAATTATGGAAAATCACCTGCGTTGTTCTGTGGCTTTAAGATGGCTCAGGGCGATAATGTAGTTACTATGGATGCCGATTTACAAGATAGTCCGGAAGAGGTTCCGGAAATGGTTCGTATGCTCAAGGAGGATGGCTACGATTTGGTATCCGGTTGGAAGAAGAAACGTTATGATGGCAAATTAAGTAAAAATCTGCCTTCAAAGATATATAACTATACAGCAAGAAAGGTTACAGGGATTAAACTGCACGATATGAACTGTGGTTTGAAAGCCTATAAGCGCGATGTTGTGAAAAACATAGAAGTTTATGGCGAAATGCACAGATATATTCCATTCCTTGCAAAAAATGCCGGTTTTGGAAAGATAGGAGAGAAGGTGGTAAAGCATCAGGCACGTAAATTTGGAACAAGCAAATTTGGATTAGACAGATTTGTAAACGGTTATTTGGATTTAATGTCTCTTTGGTTCTTGAATCGTTTTGGAAAGAAACCAATGCATTTCTTTGGTTTATGGGGCTCTGTAATGTTTGTTATCAGTTTTATCGCTGTGGTTATAGTGGGTGCAAGCAAACTCATTTCCCTGGCAAATGGTATTCCTGCTCGTTTGGTTACAGATAATCCATATTTCTTTATAGCTCTAACCGGAATGATGTTGGGTACTCTGATGTTCCTTACTGGTTTCTTAGGCGAACTAATTAGTAGAAATTCACAAGAGCGTAACGATTATAAAATTGAAAAAGAGATATAATTCTTAATGACACTGATAGATATATTTTTTCTGGCTGTAGCGCTGGCTATGGACTGTTTTGCCGTTTCTATAACTTGCGGAATTATTGAAAAGCGAATGGTGCTGAAAATAGTTCTTCTAACTGCATTTATGTTTGGTCTGTTTCAGGCTGTAATGCCTTTGTTGGGTTGGTTAGGAATAAACTCTTTTAGTAGCTCTTTCCAGGCATTTGATCATTGGATAGCATTCGGATTATTGGGCTTCTTGGGGGTTAAAATGATATTAGATGGCATCAAACCAGATGAAGAAGAGAATAAACATCTCAATCCGTCAAAGTTTTCCACTATTCTAACTATGTCAATAGCAACCAGTATTGATGCCTTTGCAGTGGGGTTGTCGTTTGCATGTATGGGAATGAATACTATAGCATCTGTATTGCCGGCAATCATTGTTATAGGTGTAGTCTCTTTCCTTTTCTCATTAGGAGGTTATTGGTTGGGCATCTGTGCAGGTAAAAAAATCAATTTTCCCGTAGAGATAGTAGGAGGCGTTATTTTGTTGTTTATAGGTTCAAAAATCTTAATTGAACATCTGTCTGCATAACATTATATATAAGGTGTATTTATGAAAAAGTGGCATTATCCGTTTTTAGTATTCTTAATAGTTGCTACAGTAATTATTTTAGCAGAAAATAAACCTGAATATCGTACTTCTCAGGGGGCTGTATTTGGTACAACATATCATATAACTTATAATCACAACGCCGATTTAAGCACTGATATTACAAGAGTATTGAAAGATGTAGATAATTCATTATCAACTTTTAATGCTAATTCTACAATATCATTGGTGAATAAAAATATGCAAGTGGAATTAGATTCTATGTTCTTGTATGTGTTCCATTTGGCTCAACATGTGGCAGAAACAACAACTGGCGCTTTTGATATTACTGTAGCTCCGGCAGTTAATGCTTGGGGATTTGGTTTTAAGAATGCAGAAACTATTGATAATGATTTGATAGATAGTTTAAAACAGATAGTAGGCTACCAAATGGTAAAAGAAGAAAATGGTGTAATAGTGAAAGATGACAGCAGAATTATGTTGGATTGCAGTGCTATTGCAAAAGGTTTTGGCTGTGATGTGGTGGCTGCTCTTTTTGATTCCGTTGGAATAGCAGATTATATGGTAGAAATAGGAGGTGAAATTGTGGTTAAGGGATTGAATTCCAAAGGTTCAGATTGGCGTATTGGAATAAGCAAACCTACAGACGATTCTTTAGCAACAGAAACTGAATTACAAACTGTTTTAGAGCTGACAAACAGAGCTATGGCAACATCGGGCAATTATAGAAACTTCTATTATAAAGATGGTAAGAAGTATGCTCACACCATAGATCCTGCAACCTGTCGTCCGGTTAATCATAATCTGCTTTCAGTGACTGTGTTAGCAGAAAATTGTGCGGTTGCTGATGCATACGCTACAGCAATGATGGTGTTGGGATTAGAGCGTTCATTGGAACTTTGTAAGGAGTTGGAAAATATTGATGCTTACTTTATATATCAGGATAATGAAGGGGTAATACAAATTTGTACCACCCCTGATTTTCCTATTGATTAAGTTGGTTTAAACATTATCTGTTGGTTTGATAACTGAATTTTTCTATCAACCTTTGTTTGAACTGCTCTTTCCATTTCATTCCGCTGGGGCGTCCTTCAAATGTGAGATTGGTTACTGTACCTCCTCGTTTTTTTATGCCACTTAAGAGTGATGGATAGTAGTTGTCTGCATTAACAGTCTCTTTTGTACCCCAGCATATTCTGAATTTGGTTTTGCCAGGTATCATACCATACTGTTCTACACTTGAATGTGCAGGAGAAAAACACCAATATTCACCAAATAAATCGGGATTTGTCATACCTAAAGATATTCCAAAATCGGCACCATACATAGTTCCGTAAAAAATACGTGAATCTTTATCTTTTGAGATTGCATATTTGGATTCAATAGCCGGCAACAATTCGTTTAGGTAGAATGATTCGTAATTTTTATTCATTGTTTCAAAATCCACGCTCTCTTTAGCGATATTTGCAGATAATTCCACTTCATAATAGAAATGGTCAGTACCTGAAATCTTCATATTATCTTCTTGGGAAACAACAATAATAATAGGTGTTATTGTTCCTGTCTCAATTAGTGAATCAACAATATGCTTATATTCAAACTCTTGCCATTGTCTGCCACTCTCCATAAAAAGAGTAGGATAGGTGTTCTCTTTGTTGTAGCCCATAGGTAGATATACATCAATTTTTTTTGTGTGGCTTAATTTATCACTTGTCACTTCTATGCTCTCTACAACTGATGTCTCTATACTCTTGTTTGTGGATTCTTCTTTACAAGATACTAAAAGCAACATTGTCGCTATAGATAATAATAAATACTTACTTCTTATATCCATATTATTCGTAATTTTGCAACAAAAATACAACGATATTTTGCCATTTAGATTAAACCATTAACTTTTTTTTTAATCAAAGTTGTGGTTTTACTTAATATTTAGTGATTTTTGATTTAACATTTGTCATTTGCGTGTATATAAGTAACTGAATGGTTTTTTAAGAATTTAATAATATAATAACAATACAAACTAAATGAAACGATTTGCATTTCTGCTGGCTTTGATTGCAGCTTCAACAATGAGCGTGATGGCTCAAAATGGCAATCTAACAATTAAGGGTAGTGTTTTTGATTTTGACAGTGCTGAACCACTGTTTCCGGCAAATGTTCAGGTGTATGAACTTCCGGATTCAACCTACATTAACGGTACTTCTACAGAAGATGATGGTGCTTTCACTCTTTCAGGTTTGAAAGCAGGTACTTATGTAGCACGTGTTTCATACATGGGCTATATTACTACTGATAAGGAATTCACACTTAGAGCAGGTAACAGAAATACCGATCTTGGTAAGATTACTTTGAAAGGTGATGCTCAGATTCTTTCTGACGTAGTTGTAACAGCAGCACTTGCAAAAGTACAGATGGTAGGCGATACCGTAGTATTTAACAGTGATGCTTATCGTTTGCCGGAAGGTTCTTCAGTAGAAGATCTTGTTCGTAAACTTCCTGGTGTACAGATTACTAGCGATGGTAACATTACTGTAAATGGTAAACAGATTTCAAGAATTCTTGTTAACGGTAAGGAATTCTTTGATAACGACAGATCTGTTGCATTGAACAACCTTACAGCAGAAATGATTGAAAAGATCAAGACATACGACAAACAGAGTGACCTAGCTCGTCAGACCGGTATTGACGATGGTAACGATGAAACCGTTCTTGACCTTACTGTTAAAAAAGGTATGGCTCAGGGTTGGTTTGGTAACGTAGGTGTAGGTTATGGTCGTCCTTTGCAGGAAACTTCATACGAAGTTGAAGATCTTTATAACGTAAACGCTAACGTAAACCGTTTTGGTGAAGATCGTCAGATGACTATTATGGCATCAGCAGGTCAGTCAGCCGGTGGTATGATGGGCGGCGGTATCGGTGGCGGTATCGGTGGCTTTGGCGGAATGCGCGGTATGGGCGGTTTCGGTGGTGGTTTGAGCAAGAACTACAATGGTGGTATGAACTTTGCTCGTAACCTTGGTCCTGAAATATCAGACGATTCATACAAATATGAGATTGGTGGTAGCGTAAACGTAAGTCATAGAAATTCTGAATCACAGTCAAAGACTGCTTCTGAAAACTTCTACGCAGGTGGTATGCATACTTGGTCTAACAGAGAAGGTTCAAGTACAAATGGTAGTACAAGCGTAAACGGTCAGTTGCGTTTTGAATGGAACCAGAGTGAAAAGACAAGCCTTATCTTTACTCCTCAGTTCTCTTACAGCGAATCAGGTAGTACTTCTAAGAATATTTCAAAGACATTTAACAAGGATCCATACAAGTATGCTTCAAATCCTCTTGATATTGAAACTGTTTTTGAATCATCAGATTTAGATCCTTTAGCTAATTATTTGGATTCGCTTAATAATGCTTTGTGGAATAGTCAGAATAGTAACTCAATGAGCGAAAGCAACAGTATGTCAACAAGTGGTAATATATTGTTTACCCAGAGATTTGACAAACCGGGTAGAAATATCTCTTTGAATGCGAACTATTCATTGTCAACAAGTACCAGTGATTCATATTCACGTAATGACCAGATTCGTTCTTTCATGGACTTTGGCGGTAATATAGGTAGTAGAGATACAACAATTTACAACAGATATAACGATAATCCAAGTAAGAATAGAAGCCTCAGAACTCAGATTTCATATACTGAGCCATTGGTAAATCAGACATATTTGCAGTTAAGCTATCAGTTCTCATACAACTATTCACGTAGTGATCGTTCTACATACGATTTGCCACAGACAGGAGCATACGAATTCTGGGGAATGCCTGATTGGGTATTAGAAGATAACTATATTCTGTTCAAGGACGATTCACTCAGTCAGTTGAGCTACTACGAGAACTTTGACCAGACAATTCAGCTTCAGTTGCGTAAGGTAACAGAAAAATTGAATCTTACATTTGGTTTGTCTGCTCTTCCACAGCACTCAAAGATGAACTACAACTACATGGGTCTTGATACAATGTTGTCACGTACAGTATTTAACTGGACTCCTACAGTGAATATGCGTTATCGTTGGACACGTCAGGAAAGCTTGACATTCCGTTACAATGGTCGTACATCACAACCTAGTATGGAACAGTTGCTTGATATTACTGATAACTCAAACCCTCTGGCCATCTCAATGGGTAACCCTGGTTTGAAACCTACATTCTCAAACAGCTTGAATTTGAACTATCAGAAGTATGATCCTACATCAATGTCAAGTATCAGTTTTGGTGGATCATTCTCAAATACAATACGTCAGATTACCAATAAAGTTACTTTGAACAATGACGGTGGTACAATCAGTCAGCCTGTAAACTTGGATGGTATGTTTGCAAACTGGAACACCAGTGGTAACGTAAACGCTATGCTTTCAATGCTTGATTCAAGATTGACAGTAAACTCAAATACATCAGTTAACTTTAGCCATCAGGAAGGTTGGGCTTCAATCATGGGTAAGGAATCTGAATTGAGAACTACTTTGACAACAGGTGTTAACGAAAGATTGGATGTTGCATATCGTAACGACTATATTGATGTAGCATTGCAGGGTAACTTTAGATATAGCAATAGTACTAACGACTTACAGCCTGAACGTGAAATGAACACATTCGATTTCAGCTATGGTCCTAGCGTATCAGTATTGTTGCCTTGGAGAAGCTTACGTATCATCTCTGATATGATGATGTCAAGCCGTAGAGGTTATTCAGCAGAAATGAATACAGATGAACTTATCTGGAATGCCGGTATGTCAGTATCAGTATTGAAGGGTAACAAGGGTACAATCTCTGTTAACTTCTATGATATCTTGAATCAGCGTAGTGATGTTAACCGTTCTATGACAGCAACCAGCCGTACTGACTCATTCAACCAGACAATTAACACATACTTTATGGTGAACTTCTCATATCGTATCCAGGTGTTTGGTGATAAGGAAGCTCGTCAGAATATGCGTGGTATGCGCGGTGGCATGGGCGGCTTCGGCGGCGGCATGGGCGGCTTTGGCGGCGGCATGGGCGGCTTCGGCGGCGGCATGGGCGGCTTCGGCGGCGGCATGGGCGGCGGCATGATGGGCGGCGGCGGTTTCGGCGGCGGTGGTATGATGTTCTAATAACATATACATACAATCCCAAAAGGGAAAGGAGCAATCCTTTCCCTTTTTTTTGTACAGTTATTCTATATTAACCAGAATATTTGTAGTAACTTCGTCTTAATAAATTTTGAGCTTATGACACTGAAAGAGTTTTTGAATAATGGAGATAGGTTTGCTGCTGCAAATGGAATCAGTATAGTTGAAATTAAGGAGGGCTATGCAGTAGCAACAATGGTGGTTACAGATCAGCATAGTAATGCCGGTGGTGTTTGTCAAGGAGGTGCTATATTTACACTTGCAGATTTAGTGTTTGCGGCTCTTGTGAATTCACGTGGGTATTTGTCTTTTGCTATAAGTTCTACTATCTATTACCACCTTTCCGGTAATATAGGAGATACATTGATTGCAGAAGGACGTTTCTTGCAGAATCATCCCAAGATTCCTGCTGCAGAAGTGGTGGTAAAGAATCAAGATGGAGTTCATATAGCAACATTTACTGCACAGGGGTATTCTAAGAAGGTGGAGAATAGTTTTGATTCACTAATGTAGTTATAAAAGAAAAAGAGGCTTGGTTGAAAAACTAAGCCTCTTTTTATGGGGTGGGTAAGCTTGCTACATCGCGCCGCTACAACCTGCCTACCTTTGCTGCCGTCAAGCCCTGGAGGATTCGGAGGGAGCTGGCCGTGTAGGACTTACCCACTGCAAAGGTAAGCATAAATAACCGAATTTTCCTCTATTATGGAGAATATTTTGAAAACAAGAGTGCTTTCACAATATTTTTGTATAATTTTACAAAACAATGATGAGACATTGTAGTCTTATATATGAATGTGTAACCAATTAATGATATAACAAAATGGAACTGGTAAATAGATTTTTATCGTATGTTGCAGTAGATACACAGTCTGATGAATATTCAAACAGTGTGCCAAGTACAGAAAAACAGAAAAATTTAGCACGTCAACTGAAAGCAGAGTTGGAGACTATGGGATTGCAAGAGATATACCTTGACGATATGGGATATCTATATGCTACTCTTCCTGCAAATACTGATAAAAAGATTCCGGTTATAGGTTTTATTGCTCACATGGATACCAGTCCTTCAATGAGTGGCAAGGATGTTAACCCCAGAATTGTTGAAAACTATGATGGTGGTGATATCTGCCTAAACAAAGAACAGAATATAGTTCTTTCTCCATCTCTTTTTCCTGAATTATTGGCACATAAGGGTGAAGATTTAATAGTCACAGACGGAACAACACTACTTGGTGCAGACGATAAAGCAGGTATTGCTGAAATAGTTTCTGCAATAGATTATCTGCAAAAGCATCCGGAAATAGAACACGGAAAGGTGAGAATAGCATTCAATCCTGATGAGGAGATTGGTATGGGTGCAGCTCATTTTGACGTAGAACGTTTTGGCTGTGAATTTGGTTATACAGTAGATGGTGGCGAAGTAGGTGAAATGGAGTTTGAAAACTTTAATGCTGCCAAAGCTGTATTTAAGATACAGGGATTAGAGGTTCATCCGGGTTACGCAAAAGGAAAGATGGTAAACGCATCGTTGTTGGTTGCAGATCTTATTAATCTCTTCCCACATGACCAGACTCCTGAAACTACAGAGGGTTATCAAGGATTCTATCATCTTATTGGTATTACCGCAGAAGTAGATCATGCGGAGTTGGTTTATATTATTCGTGATCACGATAGAGTAAGTTTTGAACATCGTAAGGATTTTGTAACCAAAGTAGCAGCAATTATGAACGATAAGTATGGTGCAGGAACTGTTACAGTAGAGGTTACAGATCAATATTATAATATGAAAGAGAAGATTGATCCGGTTCCATACGTAGTGGATCTGGCTTGCGATGCTATGACTCAGATTGGTGTCACCCCCAGAAAGGTTCCTATTCGTGGTGGTACCGATGGAGCGCAACTCTCTTTCAAAGGTTTACCATGCCCTAATCTGTTTGCCGGTGGACTGAACTTCCATGGACGTTATGAATGGGTGCCTATTCAGAGTATGCAGAAGGCAATGATGACCGTGGTTAAGATTATAGAATTATGTGCAAAAAAAGAGTGGTAGGATTTAATCGTCCAACCACTCTGTATCATCATCAAATTCAAGTAGGAAATCTTCCATATCTCGGCGTTCTTTCTTTGTGGGACGCCCTGTTCCTGCTGCGCGTTTGGCAAATCCGCCTATTTTGTTCATCTCTAAGATGTCGTACTGTGCTTGTGGAGTGATATTTTCTACCATTTCCGGTACAAGTTTAGCTCCAACTCTGTTTTGAATAGCTTGCAGCACTTTAAAAGAGTAGGTGATAGGTGGCTTTCTTACATCGACCGTATCACCATCTTTTACCATTTTAGAAGGTTTGGCACTTTCGCCATTTATACTGATACGCCCTTTTTTGCAAGCCTCGGCTGCAATAGTCCTGGTTTTAAAGATGCGTACGGCCCATAGCCATTTGTCTATTCTTGCTTCCACCTTATTGAACTATTTATTGTTGAATTTGCACATTGTGTCTGCCAAACCGGAAAGGCAGAAATTCTTTACAGCTTCAGCAGCTATAGGAATTCTCTCTTCAAGAATTTTTTTCTCTTCGGGGAAGAATGGATCCAGTACAAACTTGATTTGTGCTCCCATTGGGAAATCGTTTCCTATACCAAAACGCAATCTTGCAAATTGTTGTGTGGAGATAGTCTGTATGATGTTTCCCAAACCGTTATGTCCGCCATTACTGCCTTGCCCTTTTAGTCTTATCTTTCCTAAAGGCAGTGCTAAATCGTCTGTAATAACTAATAGTCTGTCCGGAGTGATATTCTCTTTGTTCATCCAGTATCTTACTGCGTTTCCGCTAAGATTCATAAATGTAGTAGGTTTGAGAAGTATCAAACGACAATTCTTGACAGACATTTCGGCAACAAAACCGTATCGTTTGTCCTGAAAAACAGTATTGGATGCCTTTGCGAGGGCATCCAATACCATAAAACCTATGTTGTGGCGGGTGTCTTGGTATTCATCCCCCGGATTACCCAACCCCACAATCAGATATTTCATATAATATCAATTACTCTGCAGCGTTTGCATTCTTAGCAGCTGAACGTGTAGCAGCAACTGTGCAAAGAACTGCCTCTTTTGAATTTGTGAATTCCAAACCTTCGTATGACAAATCACCAACCTTGATAGCCTTACCGATTTCAAGATTTGTAACATCAACTTCAATCTTTTCAGGGATAAGGTTGTAAAGAGCCTTAACCTTAACGCGACGCATAATCTGCTGTAGTTTACCACCGGCTTTTACACCAACTGCCAAACCTTTGAGCTTCAAAGGAACGTCCATTACGATAGGTTTGTCTTCTGTTACCTGATAGAAATCAATGTGAAGAATGTTGTCTTTAACAACGTGGAACTGAATTTCTCTCATTACTGCAAGAACAGTCTTACCATCAATTGTCAAATTTACAACATAGATATCTGGTGAATATACCAAGTTACGAACTTCTTCAGTCTGTACGCTGAATGCAGTTGCTACTGGAAGACCATTTTCGTCTCTTTCTACACCATAAAGATTGCAAGGAATCAAGTTTTCTTTTCTCAACAGATTGGCATTCTTTTTGCCAAAACCGGTACGTGCTGTACCTTTAATGTCAATACTTTTCATTTTAAATAAGTGTTACTCTAAATTGTTAATATTCAATTCACCATCACACGTTTACCATACCTTTGGTATGTCACTATGCAAAAGCGGACGCAAAGGTATGAAAAAAACTTTGTATGACAAAATGTATTTTAGAAATCAAAATTGAATTCGTCTTCTACGTTGCTATCTTCTTCTACAGATGCAATATTTTCCGGGGAGTGGTTGCTGTCAACATCCTCTTCTGTACTAATCTTCTCCTCTTGTTTAACTGTTGCTTCCTGAATGAAACGAATGGTTTTCGATAAGCCGTCTATGAAATTGGAAAAATCTTCTCTATACAGAAATATTTTATGCTTTTCAAAGCTAACTTGTTGATTACCATCTCCGTCCGGGACTATCTTTTTGCTCTCTGTTATAGATAGATAAAATTCATCCTTTTTGGTCTTGCGAACATCTAAATAATAGATGCGTTTGCCGGCCTTAACAGTTTCTGAATAGATTATGTCCTTTTCAAAATTACTACTTGTATTGTTGTATTTGTCCATCGCACAAAAATTTTTACGAATGTAACAAAAAGTATCTGTTATTCCAAGTGAAATGCTAAATATTATTATTGTGCTTTATTTTGGTGCGTCAAAACATGTTTTATACAAAAATGTTTGTACTTTTGCACTCCGTAAGATTGAGTTGTGAAATAGTCATGATCAATAGAGTTCTCATTAGATTGAAAGTTGTGCAGGTAATGTATGCTTATTACCAGAACGGAGATAGTAAGTTGGCTTCGGCAGAACGCGAACTTTCCGAAAGTGTAAATAGTGCATACTCGCTTTATCATACCCTGCTATATCTGTTGGTGGCATTGCGTCGCTATTCATTAAAACAGATAACCCGTAAACAGAAAATGAATGACCGTGTTTCCCGTAAAGAGTTGCTTTTTGCGGAGAACAGATTGTTGTCTCAGTTGGAAACAAATGAATCGCTTGCATCGTACTTTGCAGAAGAAGACATGTCATGGATGTCGGATACAGTTAAAGCATTGTATGAACAGGTAATATCCGGCGAAGAACTGGAAGAGTATTATCAAGAAGATGTATTTGATTATGAAGCCGATAAACTATTGTGCAGAAAAATCTACAAGAAATACATTGAGAACAACGATGAACTTGATGAAGTGCTTGAGCAGGAGAATATCTATTGGAATGGCGATAAGAATCTTATAGATTCATTTGTGCTTAAGACTATCAAATCTTTTGAAGAGAGTAATGGTGCGGAACAACCTTTGCTTCAGGCATACAAAGATCCGGAAAGCAGTACATTTGGTAATGAACTGTTGAAAAACGGTATTGATATGGAAGAGAGATGTCGAGCTATTATTTCACAACATTGTAATCGTTGGGATCCCAGTCGTTTAGCTTTTATGGATGTGCTGATTATTCAAGCTGCATTTGCAGAAATGATGTCATTCCCGGCAATTCCTTTAAAAGTGACTATTAATGAATATGTTGAGATGACTAAGTATCTGAGTACTCCCGGAAGTGCAAGTTTTGTAAACGGAATGCTGGATACCATATCAAAAGAACTTGTTCGTAATGGAGAATTGAATAAATAATTAAAGTAAAGAAATATTATGTCAAAAATTTTATCATTAAACCCATATTCGGGTGTTGTAGAGGTTGCAGAATCTCAAGAGATAATGACTTTTGTTCAGTCACAGGATGTGAATCTTAATGAACCTGTAGAAAACGGTACTCAGAGTGGTAGCGGTTTTGGTGGCGGAATGATGATATGGATGATCTTGCTGTTGGTGATGATGATGTTTATGATGCGTCCTCGTCGCGATAAGGAGGGTGAAAAATTCCGTAACTCACTGCAGAGAGAACAAGAGGTTGTAACAAGCACAGGTATCTTTGGCAAAATCAAGGATATAGACGATGTCTCTGTAAGCATTGAGGTTGCTCAGAATATCAAAATAAAGGTTGATAAGCGCTATGTAAATCCTGTTCCAACAGCTCAGCCGGCTCCTCAGCCTAAGAAGTCAAAGAAAGAGAAAGCAGAAAAGAAAGAAGAAAAAGCTTAATATGCTGATATATGAAGGCGCCTAAAACCTTCTCTATCAAATTGGCAAAGATGCTAAAGAAAATCGGAGTTCCCCTTCGTAAAATGTTTGGTGGGGAACTTTCGGTTTTTCTTTTGTTTTTGGCTATGACCTTTCTCTTCTGGTTTGCTCAGAAAATGGGTAAAAGCTATGAATATGCCATTCAAATACCGGTCCGGATAACAGAAGTTCCAGATAATATCAGACTTACGGATTATGCTTCCGATAAAGTTGTTGTGACGCTGAATGGAAAGGGTATGGCATTGTGGAAATCTTCCCGTGGTAGGGCTAAGTCTTTGGATGTTAATGCTTTGTCGTATAAATTCTCTCAGGGTAGAGCTGTGTTGCCTTCTAATTATATCAGAGATTCTATAGAGAGTATCTTGTCTCCAGGTGTTGTGATTCGATCTATAGAGCCTGATACGTTGTCGTTTATTTATGAAAATCAGGAGCAGAAAAAACTTCCGTTGGTGTTTAATGGAACTACTGAGAGTCCAAATCAGTACATCATGGATAGTTTTTACTTTACCCCGGATTCTATTTCTGCATTTGTTACCGATAGGGCACAATATGTAGAAGCTCTATATGTAGATTTGAACAATGTGCAAATAGATGCTGATACGGTAAGATTGTCTGCAAAGATAAAACCTGTTCCGGGTGTTTACGTAAGTGATGAAACTGTAGAGCTTACTCTCTGTTCTTCTCATTATACAGAAAAAAGCCTTACTATTCCTATTCAAGGCGTAAACTTTCCACCCGGAAAAATGCTGAAATCATTTCCTTCCAGGGTGACAGTTGTCTTTTGGGTAAAAATGTCAGAATACGATAATGTGTCGGAATCCGATTTTACTGTTGTTGTTGACTATAATGATATTTTAAATAATGGTTCCGATAAAGTTGGACTAAGGATGTATTTCCAGCCTGCTGATGTGGAACGTGTAAGAATAAATCCTCAGACAGTGGAATATCTTGTAGAGGATGTTTACGGTGGATTATGGTAAGAATTGGATTGACAGGTGGAATAGGGTGCGGGAAGAGTTATGTTGCAAAACTGCTGAATAAACGTGGCGTTCCTGTTTATGATTCAGACACAGAGGCAAAACAATTATCAAACACCTCGAAAAATATACGTGACGGGTTGATGTCTCTTACGGGGATAGAAAATCTGTATGCAGATGGCATGCTGAATAGAAGGTTGCTGGCAGAGTTTCTGTTTGCCTCCAAAGAGAATGCACGTAATGTTGAAAAGATAATTCATCCGGCTGTAAAGGCCGATTTTGCTCGTTGGGCGGAAAATCAGAATGCACTGTTTTGTGTAATAGAATCTGCCATTCTTATAGAGTCCGGTTTTACCGATACGGTAGATTGTGTAGTGGTGGTTGATGCTCCTTTGGATTTGCGTATTAGTCGCTGTGTGGAGCGTGATTCTACAACTAAGGAAAAGGTGTTGGAGCGTATCTCTGCACAGATGTCTCAAGAGGAAAAATGCAGAATTGCAGACTTTGTTATTTTTAATGATAATGTAAGCGATCTGGAAAAACAAATAGATGATTTATTTGAGTTTTTAAAGAATAAAATGTAAAAATAATTTTAATAAATTAAGAGAATTATGTTAAGCGAAATTTTAAACATTTCAGGAAAACCGGGATTGTATTTGCTACTGACCGGTGGTAAGGGTGCTTTGATTGTAGAGTCGTTGGATGCTGAAAAAAAGAGATTGCCAATTCACCGTACAGATAAAGTTGTTTCTTTGGGTGATATCTCTATTTTTACAGACGAAGAGGAGATGCCTTTGCGCAGAGTATTTCAGTTGATTGAAGAAAAATATGGTAAAGATCAAGTTTTGACCGTAGATTTAAAAAAGGCTTCAAATCAGGAGTTACTTGAATTTATGGCAGGTGTGGTTGCCGATTTTGATCGCGAAAGAGTTTACCCAAGCCATGTTAAGAAGATAATATCGTGGTATAATATATTGGTTCAGAGTAAACAGAATGATTTTTCTGAACCGGAAGAACCACAGGAAGTAGAGGTGGAATCTGCTGAATAATAGTGATTTAAATATGTGGGGTTCGGTGCTTTTCAGTATCGAACCCTTTCTTTTTTAAGGATAAATGTTATATATAAATATTATTTATATATGCCTTAGTATTGCGTAGAATTATAAAAACATATATCTTTGCGGCCGAATTCATAAACTAACAAAGTATGGAAAGAGTAACGTTACTATCTTCAGACAAACTTTTCAACAGTTTCCTGGATGAAAAGTATATCCCAAAAGGTAAAGACAGGTATTATTTGAGAAATACTCAGGTTTGTGCTCCAAAGAATGGTTGGCGTCATTTAAGCAGTAGCGAAATTGAGGCTCTGGTAAAGAATGATAATACAGCCAGCAGTTGGGATAATATCATGGTTACAGATGAATTCGATCCTACAATGATCAAGAACAATCAGTTCAAGGGATTTGTACGTATAGGTAGAGTAACATCAGAAGGACTTCAGTATCACGATCTGCGTTTGCCTTGTGGTATAACAAACAGTTCTGTTCACTCTTGCGATATAGGTGACGATTGTGCCATCCACAATGTTCATTATCTATCACATTATATAATAGGTGATAAGACAATGCTCTTCAATATTCAGGAGATGTCTTGTACCGATCACGCAAAATTCGGAAACGGAATTATAAAGGAGGGAGAAGAGGAGAGTGTTCGCGTAAAACTCCAGATTATGAACGAAACAGGTTGTCGTAGCATACTTCCATTCGATGGAATGCTTGCAGCCGATGCTTATCTTTGGGCAAAATTCATAGACGATAAGAAATTACAAGACAGATTGGTTCGTATTACACAGAATAGTTTTGATAACAGACGTGGTTTCTACGGAACAATAGGTAGCGGTTGTGTAATCAAAAATTCATGGATTCTTAAAGATGTAAAAGTGGGTAACTGCTGTTACATTAAAGGTGCCAGCAAACTAAAGAATGTAACAATCAATTCATCCGATAAGGAGCCTACACAGATAGGAGAAAATGTGGTTCTGGTAAATGGTATAGTAGGTTACGGTTGTCGTATCTTCTATTCATGTATAGCCGTAAAGTTTGTTTTGGGAAGCCATTCAAATTTGAAATATGGAGCTCGTCTTATAGATTCGTTTATGGGCGATAATTCCACAATATCATGTTGTGAGGTATTGAATAACCTTATATTCCCTGCACACGAACAGCATCATAACAATTCATTCCTTATAGCAAGTGTTATAATGGGACAGTCAAATCTGGCTGCCGGTGCAACTATCGGTTCCAACCATAACAGCCGTACCAACGATAACGAAATTGTGGCAGGACGTGGTTTTTGGCCGGGTTTGTGTACCAGCGTGAAGCATTCCTGTAAGTTTGCTTCATATACCATGTTGGCAAAAGCCGATTATCAGTATGAACTTATAAATCCATTCCCTTTTGCACTGCTTAGTAATGATGCCAAAAACGATGAACTAACCGTAATGCCGGCATTCTCATGGATGTATAATATGTACGCATTGGCACGCAACAACTGGAAGTTTGCAAATCGTGACCAACGTATCTTTAAGGTGCAGAATATTGAATTTGACACTTTCGCTCCGGATAGCATGGAAGAGTCTATTCAGGCAAGAAAACTGCTTGAAGTTTGGACTGCAAAAGCATATCTGCGTAGCAAAGGCGAATATAAAAATGAGATAGAGGAACGCGAACTCAGAGTTTTGGGAAACAAACTGCTTAACGGTGACCAAAAAGTGGTGGATGCTCTCGAGATATTGGGTGAGGGTATGGAAAAGAGCAAACGTAAGGTACGTATCCTAAAAGCCTACAAGAGTTATCATGCGTATGGCGATATGATTATGCACTATGCAATAAAGAATGCTCTGAAATGGTTGGAAGATAATCCGGAAGAGACATTCCAGACAATGGCAGAGAAATTGGATAGTGTTCGTCAGCGTGAATGGATGAATTTGGGAGGACAGCTTATAATGATGAACGATATAGAGCAACTACGTTCCGATATCAACGATGGCGTTCTTAACTCCTGGAAAGAGATTCATAAACGTTATAATGAAATATGGAAGAGTTATCCGCTTGACAAACTGCGTCACGCTTACCTGGCTCTAAAGTTTGTACTTGGAGTAGAGACCATTTCTGACGAAGATTGGACAACTATACTGGATAAGGAGATCGATATTCAGCACTACATAATGGATCAGGTTTACGAAACCCGTAAGAAGGATTATGAAAATCCATTCCGTCGTGCAACATTCCGTTCGGAAGAAGAGATGATAGCTGCATACGGAGAACTGGAAGAGAATAGTTTTATAAAGTTGCAACGTGAAGAGTCAAGACAATGTATAGAACGTATTCAAACTATTAAAAAGAGATTAAATAACTGATTATCAACATAAATACAGATAAGTTATGAATTTGAAAGATCAAAATTATGCACAGTTTGCATTAGTACGTGAAATGATGGACACAGTGGAAACCATCAGGAAATTTGATCCGGATTGCACAAAGCAAATCGCAGAACAGGTAAAACAGGTAGGCAATATCTATTTTACCGGTGAAGGTTCAAGCCGTATTTTCCCGGCAAAGAATTCATTGAGAAAATTCAAACGTTGGGGTATGGATGTCAATATCCAGACAGATGGTTCTTGGCAGTCAAGAGAATATGATTTAAGCAAATATGCTGTATTTTTGGCTTCAAATTCAGGACGTACAAAAGAGGTGACTCTTCTTGCAAAGAAACTGATGGAGGAGGGAAATAATCTTCGTTTTGGTCTTACAGCAAACGACAATACAGTTCTCTCTACATTCTGTAACTCAACACACGTTTTGGGTTGTGGTTGGGAACAGGCTGTAGCTGCAACAAAGAGCGTTGTAGAACAGGCTCTTTACTATGAATCACTGCTTTGGAATTTGCGTGGTGCCGATATGAAAGCTGCATTGGCAGATCTTCCTGAAAAGATAGAACAGGCTCTCGGTATAGAAATCCCTTCTGAAATAGTACAGTGGGTAGAAGAGGCAAATACTATCTATTTTGCAGGTTACAATGATGGTGTGGCAGAGGAACTGACATTGAAGACAAACGAAATTACCCGTCGCAAATCAGATTTCTTAGAGGGAACATACGTGCTGCACGGAATAGAAGAGGTAATGCATAAAAACGACATTATCTTTATGATAGATCCTATTGAAGGTGAATATGAAAAGTTCCAGGAATATTTGGTAGATGGAGCCGGTGTTCGTATTGTGGCAATATCTGACCACGATACTCCGTTCCCAACTATCAAAACTCCATCGGCCGGCGATATGAATCCATATCTCTTCTTATGTGCAGGTTGGAATCTGTTGGTTGAAATAGGTATTAAGACCGGAATGGATTTAGACCATCCAAATCGTGCCCGTAAAGTAGGAAACGAGTTTATAAAGTAAATACTTGAATGTCATATTTTAGGGCAGGCGCAGATAAGGATTAACGCCTGCCTTATTTTTTTGTTGAAAACTTCTTTTATCAACATAGTATGTTGCAATCTTAATTTACTAACTTTGCCTTTCGGGCAGACAAATCTGCCTCTCTATAACATTATAAATATATGGCAAAAAAAGATTTGAAAAACGAACAGATTTCAGCTCAGTCACCAATTAGTGAAAAGCTGAAGGCGTTACAGGCTGCTACAGAGAAAATTGAGAAGAGCTTTGGTAAGGGTTCTATCATGAAACTTGGCGAAGAGAATATCGAAGCAGTAGATGTAATTCCCACAGGTTCTATCGGGTTGAACGCAGCACTTGGTGTAGGCGGTTATCCACGTGGTAGAATAATTGAAATCTATGGTCCTGAATCTTCCGGAAAAACTACACTTGCCATCCACGCAATTGCAGAAGCTCAGAAAACCGGTGGTATAGCAGCATTTATTGATGCAGAGCATGCTTTTGACCGTTTCTATGCTGCCAAATTGGGTGTAGATATCGACAACTTGTGGATATCTCAGCCCGATAATGGTGAACAGGCGTTGGAGATAGCAGAACAGCTTATCCGTTCATCGGCTATAGATATCATAGTAATCGACTCAGTTGCTGCACTTACTCCAAAGGCAGAAATAGAGGGCGATATGGGCGACAACAAGGTTGGTCTTCAGGCTCGTCTTATGTCACAGGCATTGCGCAAATTGACATCGGCTATTAACAAGACCAATACAACCTGTATCTTTATTAACCAGTTGCGTGAAAAGATTGGCGTGATGTTTGGTAATCCAGAAACAACTACCGGTGGTAATGCACTTAAGTTCTATGCATCTGTACGTCTTGATATACGTCGTGTTACACAGTTAAAAGATGGCGATGCAGTAATAGGAAATCAGGTGCGCGTAAAGGTTGTGAAGAACAAAGTGGCACCTCCATTCCGTCGTGCAGAGTTCGATGTAATGTTTGGCGAGGGTATCTCTAAAGGTGGTGAGATAGTTGATTTGGGTGTAGAATATGGCATTATCAAGAAATCTGGTTCCTGGTTCAGTTATGACGATACCAAATTGGCGCAGGGACGCGATGCAACCAAACAGCTTATGCTTGACAATCCGGAATTGGCAGAAGAGATAGAAGAAAAGATAATGGCTGCCATTGCAGGAGGCGAACAGGAACAGGATTTTTAACTGAGAGATTCAGATATTGTTTTAGTTTTGACCGGCATTTATTGTCGGTCAAACTTTTTTTTCTGCCAAATAGTCATAAAACTGACATAAGCAGTGCGGTTTTTGCTTTTGGCACTGCATTTGCTTTAACTATGGTGTGAAACAATCGCCGCAAGGTGAAATAAAAAAGGTAATAACAATTAAAAGATAAAATTATGGGAAAGATTATTGGTATCGACTTAGGAACAACAAACTCTTGTGTTGCCGTATTTGAAGGTAACGAACCTGTTGTAATTGCAAATTCAGAAGGTAAGCGTACCACTCCTTCAGTAGTAGGTTTTGTTGATGGTGGTGAACGTAAGGTGGGCGATCCTGCAAAGCGTCAGGCTATCACCAATCCACAACGCACTATCTTCTCAATCAAGCGTTTCATGGGTGAAAACTGGGATCAGGTACAGAAAGAGGTATCTCGCGTTCCTTATAAGGTAGTAAAGGGTGACAATAATATGCCACGTGTTGATATTGACGGTCGTCTTTATACAGCTCAGGAAATCTCTGCAATGATACTTCAGAAGATGAAGAAGACTGCAGAAGATTATCTTGGACAGGAGGTGACAGAGGCTGTTATCACTGTTCCTGCATACTTCTCAGACTCACAGCGTCAGGCTACTAAAGAGGCTGGTCAGATAGCAGGTCTTGAAGTAAAACGTATTGTAAACGAACCAACAGCTGCTGCTCTTGCATACGGTATAGACAAAGCTAACAAGGATATGAAGATTGCCGTATTCGACCTTGGTGGTGGTACATTCGATATCTCAATTCTTGAATTTGGTGGCGGTGTGTTCGAAGTTTTGTCAACCAATGGTGATACTCACCTTGGAGGTGACGACTTTGACCAGGTAATCATCAATTGGTTGGTAGAAGAGTTTAAGAACGACGAAGGTGCAGATCTGACAGTAGATCCTATGGCATTACAGCGTCTTAAAGAGGCAGCAGAAAAGGCTAAGATTGAACTCTCATCATCTACATCTACAGAGATCAACTTGCCATACATTATGCCTGTAGCAGGTATTCCACGTCACTTGGTAAAGACTCTTACACGTGCTAAATTTGAACAGTTAGCTCATTCACTTATCCAGGCTTGTATTGAACCTTGTCGTAAAGCTATGAGCGATGCAGGTCTTAGCAACACTGATATTGACGAAGTAATCCTGGTGGGTGGTTCAAGCCGTATTCCTGCTGTTCAGAAGGTAGTAGAAGATTTCTTTGGTAAAGCTCCTTCAAAAGGTGTTAATCCTGACGAAGTAGTTGCAGTAGGTGCTTCTATTCAGGGCGCTATCCTAAACAAAGAGGGTGGAGTAGGCGATATAGTACTTCTTGACGTTACCCCTCTTACCATGGGTATTGAAACTCTTGGTGGTGTAATGACAAAACTGATTGAAGCGAACAGTACTATCCCTTGCAAGAAGAGTGAAGTATTCTCAACTGCAGCTGACAATCAGACAGCAGTAACTATCCATGTGCTACAGGGTGAACGTCCTATGGCAAGCCAGAATAAGTCAATTGGTCAGTTCAATTTGGAAGGTATTGCTCCTGCACGTCGTGGTATTCCTCAGATTGAAGTAACATTCGATATTGATGCTAATGGTATTCTTAAGGTATCTGCAAAAGATAAGGCTACCGGTAAAGAGCAGGCTATCCGTATTGAGGCTTCAAGCGGTTTGAGCAAGGAAGAGATTGAACGTATGAAGGCAGAAGCAGAAGCTAATGCAGAGGCTGATAAGAAAGAGCGTGAAAAGATAGATAAGCTGAATCAGGCAGATGCTATGATTTTCCAGACTGAACAGCAGCTTAACGAACTTGGCGATAAACTGCCTGCAGATAAGAAGGCTCCTATTGAAACAGCTTTGAATGCATTGAAAGATGCTCACAAGGCTCAGGATTTGGCAGCTATCGATAAGGCTATGGCAGAACTGAATACAGCATTCCAGGCAGCAAGTGCAGAGATGTATGCTCAGAGCGGTGCTTCACAGGCTCAGCCTGGTGCAGGTGCTCAGCAGGGTGCAGGTTCAAGCAGCTCTTCAAACAACGACGAAACCGTCCAGGACGCCGATTTCGAAGAAGTCAAGTAAGTGATTGGGAGTTATAGATATGACTGGGCGTGTGGCTTTAAGGTTACGCGCCCAGTTTGTTTTATATGTGGTTGGGGCTTTGTGTTTAAACTTAAAAAGGTTCGCACCATCTGATGCGAACCTTTTTAGCGGTATTGTAACATAATTATCTGTTCAGAATCTTTTCGCCATCTTTTACAACAATACCTTTGTAGTTGCTGTCAACTTTAATACCGTATAGATTGTAACTTTCAGATACTTGTGAATCTGTATCAATAATCATCTCTACATCGGTATCAAGTGTGTTAGTGAACTGAATCTTGTCTATGTTACAGTAAGCACCTGTAATAGTGATGCGGATAATTTGCTTACCAACATCAAGATGTTTGCTCAGTTTACCTTTAACTGTTGTGTAATTATCCCAACTGCCGTTTGCGTCCTGAGGTACAGATACATTAGCCAGGTTAGTAACCTTGTTACCATCTACCAGACCTATGCTGAATCCTGAACCACTGTTTCCTGAAGAAACGGTTGCTGTAAATGAGTATTCACCCGGAGTCTTTACGTTTACTGAATATTCTAACCATTCACCATTAGCAGTGTAACCAATAGCATGGCCACCATTGCCTGTTACAATATCAACACCTTCGTTGTCGCTGCGATAGCCGGCGCCACCTTCATCTTCTGTATCGGAATCGTGGAAAGTGAAGTCTGCACCACCCTTATCAAAGTTCTCTGCCTGAATAGTACCCGGCAGACTAACTGTCTTATAAGCTGTTCGTTTTGGGTTTACTTTGATTGAAATGGTCTTTTCTTCCGATTCGTTACCCACGCTATCTATGGCAATTACTTTATAAGATAGAGTGCCCTTGGAAGATGGTTT
>JAEIGA010003911.1_pt1 | contig 23155 bp, 16 predicted proteins | sample 9270691 | NCBI WGS metagenome assembly JAEIGA01 (sample SAMN17057246, study PRJNA624740) | gut metagenome | biome: biome; isolation source: fecal sample | host: Bos grunniens | place: China: Xizang | collected 2019 | reverse complement strand
GAGCTGTGAGTTTCAACATGTCACCATCGCGCAGGTGCAGGTGCATATCCAGCGGCGAATTCAGCGTAATCTTCATGCGCGCTATTCTACCATATCAGCTGCCTGTTTTCAAGCACGAGATGAGCAGGCTGGCGAAAGAAGAGGGTACTCGCCGGACAGAAATCAATTCTTGGGCGCATCTGCCTCTTTCCGGGGAGCGGAGGACGGGGTGCTTTTTTCTTTTTTCAGCTTCTGGCTGAGACCGAATTTCCATTTCGGATTCATGATATCTCCGTAGATGTTGATATCAATAAAGAATTTGGAAAGGATGGTGAGGGGGGAGGCGAGAATGGTGGGCACGCTGGAAATCTGTGGCCACAGATTCCCCTTCATCGTCAGCTTATCCAAATCAATATCGAGCTGTGTGGCCACATCCAGATTGTAGCCCTTAGCGTTCATATTCCGAGTGATGAGATGCCCGTTCCTGATATCAAAGCGTGTGTGGGCCTCATCGATGCTGTAACGCAGGAAATGGTTGGCAAAGGGTACTTTGTGAGTTGATTCATTGACGGAATTGATGGCGCTGCTGCCGGAGTCCAATATGAAACGGACGATTTTATCTGTCAGGGAGGGAGGGGCCTCATCCTCGCTCCCTTCAACGGATTCCTCAAGTTTGCTGATGTTTCCTGACATGTCGGACAGCAGGCTGCTGATGGGGCGGAAGAGGCTTATCTGCATCAGATCACCATCTTTGAGAGAGACCTGACCATAGGCAACAACATCTTCCAGCTCCGGGCGAGCTGCCTGGAAACGGATGAATCCATTGCAGTTGGCCGGTTTGAAATCACCCCCGTAGGAAGCAACAATATTCTTGAGGTTCATATTGTGGGCTTCGAGGTACCCATCAAGAGTGGTGTGCTTGCCGGAGAATCCGATGCGGAGGCCACCTCTCATGATTCCCCCCCAGCACTTGGCATTCATGCGGTCCAGATAGACATCTGTATCGCTGATGTTGATGAAGCCGTTGAAGTCAGAGAAGGGAATGGTGGTACCCAGGAAGCGGAACCCTGCTCCTGTGGCACCATGTGCCTTGATGATGCCTTTCATGGGGACATCACAGCTTCGGCTGATGGGGAAGAGACAGTAATCGGTGGAAATATCAACCGGATCCTGCAGGATGAGGTCCTCCATGTAGTGCTGGATGGGGGCATAATACATGCCGATGGAATAGGAAGGGTAGCAGTTTCCTCTCAGCTTATGCAGGGTTATGGTTGAGTTTTCAATGTTGAAACGCACTGCCTCACCTGTAATGCGGCTGGTGAGAGCACCTTTCTTAAAGCCCATGCGCTTAAGCCAGGGGCGGTTGTCGTACAGCAGGTCCGGATTGGTGAGGTTGATGCGGATGCGCTCGGGCAGGGGGGCGCCCTGTTCATCCACACAGTCCATCTGCACGAGCACCTCAACATCGCAGCGCCCTTCCTTGACCATTGTGTAGGGGTTGCTGCTCAAGTCTTTCCTTATATACTCCTCTCCCGTTTCCTTGCCCTGGGCATCGAACTTGTCGCGTATGACACCCAGCATGAATTCCATGTTCTGGAGATGTGCTTTACAGAGCGCGTGGATATAGATGCCCTTGTCGTATCGGATGGTGGCATTGATATCGGAAATGTTGTTCCGGGTGACTCCGTCTGTGCAGCGGAAGTCACGCATAATCCAGTGGGCATCTGTGTTGTCAATGAGGGCGTTGATGATATTGACCGGGATGGTGTTGGAGCCCGTGATGGTGCATTCCTTGAGTGGGTTCCCCTTCACATGAATGTCGAGTTCTCCAAGCTTGTGACAGGCTTCAATGTCGGCCTCGTAGAGCATTTCGCCTGCTTCAGATGTGCTGAATTCGCCCTTTACGTGCAGCGCCAGCGGAATCTCCATGCCTTTGTGAACATACACATTCCTGCATACACGGATGAGTTCTGGAATGGTGATGTCATAGTGAGTTTTGACCAGTCTGCCGCTTTCTATATCAAGGAGTACATCACCACGAAGTGTCAGCAGCTCCGGGAGTCGGATTTCTTCCAGTGGTTCACCTCCCATGAGCGGGGCAAGGACGGCCAGCGGGAAATCTGCTTCTATATTGTTGAGCAGAAGAAGGTGCTTGTGCCTGAATGCTGCGCTGGTTGAAAGCTTTATTTCCTTTTCCTTCACAGAACCAGAGAAGGAGAGCCGGCATTCATCTGTTCCGGTATTCTGAACGAGGAGCTTTGCCTGGGTGAGGCAGATATCAGAGCCTTGCTGAATTCCATCAATCTGACAATTCATTTCAGCCTGCCTTTGCATGCTCTGCCATCCTTCAGCCATGTTCAGACCATGAGGAATGGTAAAATCTGCAAGAATGTTCCGGGCCTGAATCTGGTCATACCCTAACTGGTTTGTCTGGATGCGGCCGGTCACGCTGCGGGTGCAGAGGCTGGAGACCAGGTTCCTGCAGTTGAATACCATTCCCTCCATGCCAGTTGTTGCATGCAGTCGGGAAAGGGCGTATTTCTGCATTCGGGCTGCTTCCGCGCTCAACCGGATATCGGCATGGTCAATTGACCAATCCACATACTGATTCCTGGCATTAACATGGCTGAGTTTCAGATTCAGTACGAGATTTTCACCCTCTGCCTGCGCCTGCGGGGTGGCAGATTGGTAGCTGCCCATCAGACCATCCACCATAAATTCCTTGATGGCAAGAGAATGAGGAGTCAGCTCAATGCCGTCGGCATGCAGGGTTGCTGCCGCATGGCGAACTTCGCCGTTCTGCCAGGCAATGTGGTTTGTGTTGAATTGAACGTGACAGCTGGAGAGAGAGGGAAGTAAATCCTTGATGCGGCTCTCGCCGGGAACAAAGACAGGTACCTGTACCTGGCAATCGGCGCGTAGCTGGACATTTTCATCGAAGCTGAGCCCCTCAGGCAGCTGTAACTGGTCATTATTACTGAAATCGCGGGCCAGAGTCAGCAGGGTCTCGTCTGAAAGGTTGACATCGATTTTGGCTGCACCTGCGCCGTTTTCGGCCTGTGCAGATGCCCGTAAGTGTCCATCGGTGAATTCGATGAAGAGATTATCAATGTTGAAGTTGCCATCGCGCAGGAAAAAGGAGAGCTGGAGCTGGTTTACCTTGGTACGCCCCAGGTGCATGGTGCGCTGCTCCAGTTTTCCACGAAGGGTAATGCTGTTGAGTGCAAAGTTTTCGGCAAAGGAGATATTGCCGTCCAGCTCAATGGTAGGGGTGCTGTCGGCCGGTGATTTGATTTTGTTCAGAATGCCGTAGGTGTCCTCCAGATGCGTCTCAAGAATCCGGATGACAGGGGCTGAGCTGCGGGTGTTGAAAGCCAGTTCCCTGCTGTTGAGGTTGTATGCCCCTTGGAGGGATAAGGTGGTATCAGGCTCAATCGTCCGGAGCTTGAGGGAGTGGATGGTAATGGTATCCTTTGCGTAGGAAGCCTCGACTCTGGCATCCCGGATATGCAGGAAATCTGCATCATAACTGGGAATCCATGCTTCGAGCTGGTATCGGCCCCTGGGGCTGCCCTCTGCTTTTAACTTGATGGCGGGGTGCAGGTCCGCCGACCACTGCTGCGCGGCAAGTTGCTGGTGAAGCTGGCGCAGATAGTCACGATTCTGTTCGAGAAGACCGGCAAGTTCTGAGGCGATGTCAGTACGGGGAGATGCTGCTGCCGTATTGCTGTTCAGCTGTTGCATCCAGTCCCTGCCGAGGGGGAGGCGCAGCTCAGCCTGCAAATCTATACCATGGAGTTTTGTTTGTGCATCAATGCTGACACGGGACAGCCCCGGAGCCATACCCAGGTGAATATCAATCTGCTTGAGCTCCACCGAATCGATCGCATTGAACGGAAGTTGGATGAAGCCTCCTTTCAGCTTCAGCGCCTGGGGTGTCCAGTCTCCGGAGAACAGACGCCCGGGGCTGAAAATGAGCAATGCCTTTCGCAGCTGAAGTTCTGCCGCCGGAATATCTGCCTGCGGTATATCCAGGGAAATTCCTTCAGCCTTGATGGCAAAGCCGGAACGGGGAACAAGCTGGATTTTTTCAATCCTGACGGGAAGCCCCTTCTCAGCCGCCGTCTGCTCTATATAGCGCAAAGCACAGTTGGGTAATCCAACTGTGCTGAGCCAGATAATGAGCCCTGCCACCATCAGCAACCCGGCCAGACAAAGGTGGGGCAGAAAATTGCCTACGCGTCTGATTGCGATTTTGCCGGCCATAGGGGATGGGGGAGGGTGGGGAATCGAATCAGATGTCCGGGTCGAACTCACCTTCAGGCAGGGGCGGAGCCTTGGGCAGATTCATTTCGATATCATCCAGAAGGTTGACAAGGTCAACACCGCGCTGGGCTGAGTTATCGTGCTTGAATGTCAGCCTGGGGGTGTTGCGAAGCACCACCCGCTTGCTGACTGCCCGCTGAATCTCGCCACGCTTGCGGCTGAGTTTCTCGATAACCTGGGCAGGGGCCATGCGGCCCACAACGCCCACCCATACGCGGCCTTCCTTGAGGTCTTCCGTAATCTCGACATCCAGAATCGAGACGATGGTGCCGGGCCATTCGAATTCCTTCTGAATGAAGGTGCCGATTTCCCGCTTCATCAACTCATTCACTTTGTCAAGACGTCGTGTAGCCATGATGGTTTACAGTGTCTGTTTGATTTTCTCAAGCGAGTAACACTCGATGACATCACCCACTTCGTAATCGTTGTAGTCTGCCAGGCGGATACCGCATTCCAGGCCAGCCTTGACCTCTTCCACTTCGTCCTGGAAGCGGCGCAGGGTAGACATCTTGCCGTCGAATACCACCTGACCATCGCGCAGCACGCGGGCTTCGGCCGTACGCAGCATCTTGCCATCGGAGACATAGGAACCAGCGGCCTTGCCCTTGTTGAGCTTGAATACCTGCTTGATTTCTGCGTGACCCAACACGGTTTCGCGGGTCTCAGGTTCAAGCAGACCCAGCATGGCATCCTTCACCTGGTCGATGAGCTCGTACACAATGGAGAAAATCTTCACCTGCACGCCCTCACGCTTCACGGCCTTCACGGCGTTGCTTTCCACCTTCACATTGAAGCCGAGGATAACGGCATCTGAGGAAGAGGCAAGCAGAATGTCACTTTCAGAGATGGGGCCGGCAGCGGCACCGATGAACTGGCATTCCACCTTGTCGCTCTCAATATCCATGATGGCTTTCTTGATGGCTTCCACAGAACCCTGTACGTCACCCTTGAGATAGAGCTTGAGTACGGCTTTCTGGGTGCCATCACCCATCATGGCCAGAATGTCCTCCATGCGGGAACGGCGGGGAGCCGTGAGACGCTGCTGGCGCAGTTCTTCCAGACGCTCATCGGAGAGCTTGCGGGCGGCGCGTTCATTTTCCATTTCTACCAGTTCATCACCTACATTCGGCGTTTCCAGGAAGCCGGAAACCTCAGCAGGCATGCCGGGCGTTACCTTTTTGATGCGCTGGCCTTTATCGTCGAGCATGGTCTTCACCTTGCCGGAATAGGGACCGCAGATGAACGGCATGCCTACCTTGAGTGTGCCGCTCTGCACAATGACGGTAGCGGAGCTGCCCTTGCCCTGTTCCATGCGGGCCTCGATGATGGAGGCGCGGCAGTTGGCCCTGGGGTTGGCCTTGAGCTCCAGCACTTCGGCCTGAAGGCAGAGAAGATCGAGCAGGTCATCGATGCCGGCACCCGTGTGGGCCGATACATCAACACATTCGATTTCACCGCCAAAATCCGTGGGCATCAGGTCATTTTCCATGAGCTGCGTGCGAACACGCACCGGGTCTGCAGCAGGAAGGTCGCACTTGTTTACGGCCACAATGATGGTCTTGCCTGCGGCCTTTGCGTGCATGATGGCTTCCTTGGTCTGGGGCATGATACCATCGTTCGCGGCTACCACCAGCACCACAATGTCGGTCACGTCGGCACCTCGGGCGCGCATTTCGGTGAAAATGGCGTGGCCGGGGGTGTCAATGAAGGTGAGGGTGTTGCCGGCGTGCTCTACGGTGTAGGCTCCGATGTGCTGGGTAATGCCACCTGCTTCTCCTGCTGTCACCTTGGTGCGGCGGATGTAGTCGAGCAGGGAAGTCTTGCCGTGGTCCACATGGCCCATCACGGTGATGATGGGGGTGCGGACTTTGAGAGAATCCTCAGGCTCTTCCTCTACCGCTACGGCCTCGGGTTCCTTGATTTCCTCCACCGGGGCCTTGACACCGGCACCTTTTTCGCGGCGGACGCGCTCGTAGGTGAAACCATGCTTTTCGCACAGGGCTGCTACCTGGTCGCTGTCGAGTGTGGTGCCGGGGTTGGCAAACACGCCCATGGGGAGCAGTTCTGCAATAAGCTTGAAAGGCTTCATGCCCATGAGAGTGGCCAGGTCTGCTACAGAAATGGGAGCTTTGATGTTCATGACCTTGCCAGGCTCTGCAGCCGGAGCTTCCTGTACAGGAGCAGGCTGGGTTGCCGGAGCAGGTGCCGGAGCAGGTGCCGGGGTTGCGGCTTCGGGCTGCGGCTTGCGTACATTCTTACGGGGGGCAAGCAGGTCCAGCGCTTCTTTCTTTGCAGTCTGTTCCTTGGCCGCTGCCTTACGGGGGGCAGGGGCGGCCTCTGCCTTGGGGGCAGGGTCTGCTTTCTTCTTCTTGACCCCGCCAATCAGGTCAAGCACGGGGCCTTTTGTGTCGTTGTTCTTTGCCATGTGTTGTTGAAGATGTATCTTGAATATGGGACTGTTATCAGCAGTTGGCCAGAGCCTTGCTCATGATGTCCTGAGCTTCCTCTTCGGTAATGCCGAGGGCTTCCACGAGTGTTTCGGCATCAGCGTACTGCGCGATACCTTCCACCGTAGTGAAGCCTGCTGCCACCATGGCGGCGGCCATGCTGTTGGAAACACCCAGGGTGCTGGCAAGTTCGCTGGCACCTTCGGTGGCAAGGTTCTTGGCCTGAGCTTTTTCGTCATAGGCTTCCACGCGCACATCCCAGCGTTCATCCGGGGTGGAAATCAGTCGGGCAGTCAAGCGCACATTCTGGCCCTTGCGGCCCTTGGCCTTGGCGGCGGCCTTGTCGTCCTCGACCACGACGGTCACCACATGCGCGGCCTTGTCAACATTGACCTTGATGGGTTCAATGGGGGCAAGGGATTCCGTCACCATGGCGGCCTTGTCGTCGGTGTATTCGAGGATGTCCACTTTTTCGTGGTTGAGTTCATTGACCACATTCTTGACACGGGCCCCGCGCATGCCCACACAGGCACCGATGGGGTCCACATTCGGATCGTTGCTGCGTACCACCATCTTGGTGCGGTACCCGGCCTCACGAACGATGCTCAGAATCTCCACCGTGTGTTCCGCAATCTCAAGAACCTCGTTCTCGAAGAGGCGGCGTACCAGGTTGGGGTGGCTGCGGGAAAGGATAAGCTCATTGCCGCGTACGCCATCGCGCACCTCCACCACGTAAAAACGCATCTTATCGCCGCTGTTATATTCCTCTCCGGGAATACGCTGGCGCAGGGGAACGAGGCCTTCGAACTTCTCCACCTCAACGATGACATCGCCCTTGTCGTAGCGCTTCACGGTGCCGGTTACTACCTCGCCGGCGCGGTCGCGGAAGGCTTCAGCCAGCATTTCCTGTTCAGCCTTGCGGATGCGCTGCTGCATGGTCTGGCGGGCTGTCTGTACAGCGATGCGGCCGAAATCCTTGGGGGTAATGTTTACGCTGATGGTGTCTCCGGGCATGTAGGTCTTGCCTTTCCTGGCACCGGCAACCTGGGCGACGGAAAGCTTGACTTCGTTGAAAGCGTCAACCAGCAGGTCGTCCTCCACAATTGTCATTTCTGCCTTGATTTTAACCGTTCCCTTCTGCGGGTTCACCACAGCGCGGAGGTTATGGATGCGGTCGGCGCCGGATACCATCTTGGAGTAGGCGGTGATGAAAGAGTCTTCGAGAGCCTGGATAACACGCTCGCGGGTCAGTTCTTTTTCGCGGACATAGAAGTCAATCAGGGCGGAGATATCGGTGGTGGCCATTTTTCTGCTGTTTTATTGCTGGGGGTTGATAGTGTGCCGTATACAAAAAAAGAGCGGGTCCCAGACCCGCTCCAATCTCATAGCGGACCGGAACTTGTACGCGCGTATTATAGATATGGGGTGCCTGCGTGTCAAGGATTTTCTGCCAATATGTCACTTCTTTGAAAATCTTGACAGATGCAGGTAATTGCGGTATGGTAGCGCCGTTATGGCAGGTCTCATCATTGCGCCCAAGGCGCGCATTTTTCATGGTCACGACTGGGTGTACGGCACAGAAGTCCGCACGGTTTTCGGTAATCCCCAGCCCGGCGATGTGGTGTTGCTCAAAGATCAGCGCGACCATTATCTCGGCTCTGCCATGTACAACCCTCATTCCCAGATTGTCGCCCGCCGTTTCTCGCGTCGCAAGCAGGACCTGGACCGCGATTTCTTTGCTCGCCGCATTTCCCAGGCTGCGACCCTGCGCGAGCGCTGGCTTCCGGGAGAGGAAATGATGCGTCTGGTGTGGAGTGAGAGCGATGGCCTGCCTGGTCTGATTGTGGACCGCTATGCCGATGTGCTGGTTGTGCAGACCCTTACTATGGCCATGTACCAGCGCCTGGGACTCATCAAGGATATTCTGGCAGACTTGTTCCACCCCCGCAGCATCATTGTGCGTAATGACTCCCCCATGCTGGTGGCAGAGGGAATCGGGCAGGAGACCTATGTTGCATTAGGTGAACAGCCTGAGCCCTTTGTTGCCTCTGGTCGCGGTATTCAATTCATGATTGACCTGGCTACGGGGCAAAAAACCGGACTGTATCTGGACCAGCTGCAGAATTATCAGGAGGTTGCCCGCCTGGCCCGTGGCCGCCGCGTGCTGGACTGCTTCTGCAATCAGGGTGGTTTTGCTCTGGCCTGTGCCAAGGCTGGTGCCGCCAGCGTAACGGCCGTGGATATTTCAGAAGACGCCATCGCTTCCGTGCGTAAGAATGCAGAGCTGAACGGCGTTCAGATTGAAGCCGTGGCCGAGAATGCCTTTGATTTTCTGAAGCGTGAGAGCGATAAGGTGCGTAACGGGGCAGACCCGAAATGGGACCTCATCATTCTTGACCCGCCCAGCTTTACCCGTAATAAGAAGAGCCTGAATGGTGCTTTGCGCGGATACAAGGAGATTCACCTGCGTGCCATGCAGATGCTGCCGGTGGGTGGCGTTCTTTCCACATTCAGCTGTTCGCACCACATCAGCTCCAGTCTGTTCAAGCAGACTATCTGTGATGCGGCGGTTGATGGCCATTGCACGCTGCGTCAGACCCATGTTCATGGGCAGAGCCCGGATCATCCCATCCTGCTGAACATTCCGGAAACGGAATACCTCAAGGGCTTCAGCTTTGAGCTGGTTCCCGGGCGTTGAGGAAAAATACTTGCAATGCTGCAGGTTTGTGCTACCCTAAAGGTCGCATGAAGTGGTTTCATTCATGGATTCCTGCTGTTTGTCTGCTGGCGGTGATTTCGCCCTTGCGGGCTCAAGATGCTGTGGTGAATCCGCCGGAGCAGGCTCCTGCCGCCGAACAGGCGGCGCAGGTGGCAGTGCTCGGGTATGAACACTTTGCCGCAGCTGAGGGAATGCCGGGTATCACCTCCACGACGTTTCTGGCTCAGATGAGTTATCTGAAGGAGCAGGGGATTACTCCGGTTTCCCTGCAGCAGTTCATCGACTGGCATCAGGGGAGGCTTGCTTTGTCCGGTAACTGTGTGCTCATAACACTGGAAGAGGCCGATGCCGAGGCGTACTCCGTCGCGCTCCCGGTGCTGAAGCAGTTCGGTTTCCCCTTTGTCGTCTTTGCCGATGCTCGCAATTTCAAGGAGACATCAGGCTTTCTCTCGGTGCAGCATATTCAGGAAATGCGGCGTGCCGGGGCGACCGTGGGCAGCCGCGGAATGATGCGACCGCAGGCCTGCGACTGGGTGCATGCCGATGAATCCGGCCCGGAGGCCGCGGCCAAGCTGGCCGAGCGGGAAATGGGTGTTTCCTCGCAGCGTATCACCTCGCATTTCGGAGCCTGCAGCGCATTTTCGTACCCCCGTGGTTATGCAAATGCTAACATGGTTGAGAATCTGGCCATTTACGGCTATAATGTGGCCTTTGGCCGCCGGGCAGGAAAGGTTTCCCGGGGAACGCCTTTCTATCTGCTGAATCGCTACATGATAAGTGAGATGGGCGATTTTGCCCGGGCGGTGAATTTCGGTGCGCCGGAAGAAGATGCAGCTGTACTGCAGAAGGTGCGCGATGTGGCAGCTCGTCAACAGCCCGTGGGACTGCCATCGAACGTAAAATCGCCCGAGGGAGCCAGTGCTGCATTTCCTGCATTTACAGAGAATACGGCAGTGGGTGATGCCGTGCAGCCGCCCATGCCGCCAGTTGTGGATGTGCTGGTAGGAGATTTTGCCGAGACTGCAACTGATACATCAGCCCCTATCCCTAATCCAGTTGAAGTTGAGGAAGAGCCAGTCGCGGATTTGCAGAATCCGCGACTGGCTCCACGCCCTGTGAGCGATGTGCCTGCTGCTGGTACCCTGGTGCAGCGCACGCTAGGGGGAGACTGGGTGACCCGCGAGTTCCCGCACCCGGTTGTACCGCGTGAACAGACCCGCGTTGCTGTGCTCTGCTACCACGATTTCAGTAATACGCGGCCAGTGACGGAAATGTGCTTGCGTACGGCAGAGTTCTGCCAGCAGATGCAGTATATCAAGGATGCCGGGTTGACAGTCATTACCATGCAGGATTTCCGCGAATGGCTGCTGGGAGAGCGTTGCCTTCCGGAGCGTTGTGTGCTCATTACCATAGATGATGGCTGGCGCAGCGTGTATACAGAGGCTTTCCCGGTGCTGAAGGCATACGGGTATCCTTTCACTCTGTATCTCTATACCGATTTCATCAGCGGCAAAGGCCTTTCCATGACGCCGGAAATGATTCGTGAAATGATTGCATGCGGCGCTACTGTGGGCTGTCATTCCGCTACGCACCTTTATCCGAGTAAATGGAAATCCCTGGAGCCGGAATCCGAGGAATTCGCCGCACTGCTGAAACAGGAATTCACGGATTCCGTATCCAGATTACAGCAGGAATTCGGGAATTGCAGTTCCTATTGCTACCCCGGTGGTTTCCACATGCCGGCCATGCTGGAAACGCTGCGCCAGGATGGCGTGGATACGGCATTTACGGTAGTTGAACGGAAGGTGACTACGTTGGAGGACCCGCTGCTGATTCATCGATATGTGGTCTTTGGCACAGATCCCCGCATTTTCCGCCGTGCAGTGAATTTTGATGATGTTGCAGGCGTGAAACCAACAGCCCAGGGTATAACCGAAGCCCGGGAACGCGCCCGGGCCTTCTTCCCGGCGGCTTTTGAGAATGTGGGAGTCATTGCACTCCCTGAGCCGGAGCCACCTGCAGTTGTACCCGCAGTCCTGCCGGCATCGGAGCATGTGCCGGCGGCAGAGGAGAAGACACCGGCCCCAACACCTGCGCTGGATGATATACCTGCTCCGGGGTATGTTGATATACCTGCCTGAGTCGAGCGTTTTTTTTGATTCAGTGAGTGCTGCTGCACGTGTTTTATGGTGGACAATCGGGGCTGCTCTGGTTATAATGCCTCGTCATCATGTTGAAACGTTGTTACAGGATGCAGGAGAGTCTGGTGCGCTATTGGTCGCAGCAGGCTGTTGCGCTTTGTGATGACATTGATGATGAATCTCTTGAGCAGCCTAAGGCTTCGGTCGAACAGGCTGTTGATTGCATGGGTAAGGACCGCCGGATTGTGTTGATAGGAGCGTCCCGCAGCGGGAAGTCCGGGTTGCTGGCCGGCATGGTTGGTTGCCCTGTACTGGGGCAGGTGGAGCCGGAGTATCATTATCTGCGCTGGCGATACCTGAACAACGACGGAGACTCCAGTCACTGCCGCTTTATGGCCGAGCCCGCCTTGAGCGGCATGGAACTGGTGAATACCCGGGGGTGTGAGCATCCGCTGGTGGCAGAGGCCGTTGCGGCTCTGCTTCCTGCGGCGGATGTAGTGATTGCTGTTGTGGATGCCCGGGAACCGCAGAATGCACCGGTCTGGGGGCTCATGGCTCCCTTGCCGGAGGAAGGGGGCCCAGCCTGTGTGGTTGCACTTACCCATGCTGATATGCTCGATGCAGAGCATACTGTCATGTTGAGTGAAACCGTGCGGACTCTCTGCCGGGAGCGACTGGGACGTGCGTTGCCGGTGTATCAGGTGAATCCTGCCAATGCCGTCATGGCAGCCGAATTCGGAACCAAGGTGGTAGAGGCGATGGAGTCATCATCGGGCGGGTTGCGGGCTGCTATTCGGGAAACGATGAGATGCGGGTCTGATCTGCTCTACAAGCAGGGTAGTGTGCTGAAGGCCCGCGATGCCGTCGCCCGTACAGACAGTGGCTTCCTGCAGGGTATTGAGCAGGAGATTGATAACTTCCAGACCCGCCAGATGCAGGGGGTACGGAATTGCGTGTTGAATTATGCGGCTGCAGCTCAGCGCTGTATGCCCCGGTTGATTCAGTACATGCGGCGTAGTCTGGGCTGGTTCCTCTCTCCCGTGGTGTTCATACGACTCGAAAGTTACGGCTCTGCTTCTGAAAACCTGTATTATCGTCTGGTTCTGGATGATGTTGCTACGCAGCAGGAGGAGCTGGACAAACAGTTTGTTGTTTCCTGTGGCGGGCACTGGCGAAGTGTGCGGCCGCGCATGAAGCAGACCCTGCAGTGCGAAATCGGCGAATTTCCGGCCGAGGCCCTGGAAACAGAGCTGACCCAGCTGCGGACCCAGCTGCAGAGCAATCTGTATGCCCCCTTCCGCTATCAGAAGATACGCTCAGCCTTTGCCTCCCTCTTTAAATGCCAGGTAGACTGGATGCGCTTGTTCATTGTCAGCTTCTGCGTTTCCTTCTTTTGTGCAGGATTACTGGGCTTCTTCGGCATGGAGGATATTGCTGTGATTTTTCTGGGCATTGCAGGTGTGCTCTGGATGCTGGGTACTCTCATTCATTGCCTCGTGGTGCGGAAAATCTGCATGCTGATGAGTACCAAAGCAGAGCCTCTGTATGAAAGTTTCTCAGAGCATCTGGCTGCCATTGTGCAGGATATGATTGTTTCCCGCGTAGCGGCATACCGGCGCCTGTATACAGAACCACGCCAGCGCGTGGCTGCCTATGAAACTTCCCTGGCGCCCTTGCAGCAACGCCAGAGTGAAATATTCCGCCAACTCCGCTCTGCTGCTCCCCGAGTCTGATTCCCATGCAGTACGATTTATTTACACCGCATGGAGATGCGCCCATGCCTCCGCCCGAAGAACAGCAGCAGATGCCTCTGGCCGCCCGCATGCGCCCCGAATCTTTGCAGGAAGTAGCCGGGCAGAAACACCTGCTGGCTGAGGGAAAACTCCTGCGGCGGGCGATTGAGACAGACCGCTTCTCTTCTCTCATTTTTTATGGGCCGCCCGGAGTTGGTAAGACGACCCTTGCCTATGTGATTGCCCGTTGTACCAGCGCCTTTTTTGTAATGCTCAATGGCGTGGAGTCCAATGTGAGTGAAATCCGCAGCAAAATTGAGGAAGCCCGCAGCCGGATGTCTATACATGGTCAGAAAACCATCCTCTTTGTCGATGAGCTGCACCGCTTCAACAAAGCTCAGCAGGATGTGCTGCTGCCGCATCTGGAAAAGGGAACGGTACGTTTTATCGGGGCTACTACGGAGAATCCGTATTTTGCCATCAATTCCGCCATGCTGAGCAGGTCTCAGATTTTTCCGCTCGAGCCGGTTCCGGATGCGGAGCTGGTGACCCTGCTGAAGCGCGCTGCGGCAGATGAGGTGCGGGGGCTTGGAAAGATGCGGCTCAGACTGGATGATGATGCCCTTGAGCACCTGGCTCTCAAGGCTGATGGCGATGCCCGCAAGGCGTTGACCGCACTAGAGGTTGCTGCTCTTTCTACCCTCCCCGGAGACGATGGGGTGGTGCATGTCACCTTGCAGGAAGCCGAAGAATCCATTCAGAAAAAAGCTATCCGTTACGACCGGGCGGGGGATGGCCATTATGATACGATATCGGCGTTCATCAAATCCATGCGGGGAAGTGACCCTGATGCTGCCCTGTACTGGCTGGCATTCATGCTGAATGCTGGTGAGGATATCCGCTTCATAGCCCGGCGTCTGGTCATCTGCGCCAGCGAGGATGTGGGCCTGGCAGATTCGAACGCCCTGCGTGTTGCGTTAGATGCTGCCCGTGCAGCAGAAATGCTGGGTATGCCGGAGGCCCGTATTCCCCTGGCTCATGCCACGGTTTATATTGCCACGGCACCCAAAAGTAATTCTGCTTATGCCGGTGTGAATGCCGCCCTCAAGGATGTGAAGGAAGGCCGCACTCTTGCCGTGCCTGCTCATCTGTCCACCCCTACGCGCAAGAAACTGGCGCGGCTTCGTGGCGTGGCAGAGGAAGAAACCCAGTACCAGTACGCCCACGATTTTGAGGATAATTACGTGCCCCAGGCTTATCTGCCAGAGGGGCGGGTTTACTACCACCCGACCACGAATGGTTTGGAGCTCCGCATTTCCGAGCGCATGGAATATCTGCGCCAGCGGCGGGAGCAGGGTAAGTAAAGCGGTCAGACGAACCAGCTTTGCTTCCGGTATCAGAACGGCAGATTCTTGTTTTCGATGAAGTTTGTCTGGCGGATGAACTCTGCCCAGTTGGAGAACTGTCTGCGTTTGGCCGTATCGGCGTGTTCTTTGTTCCACCCGGCTATTTCATCGGCCTTATCTGCAGCTTCATCGTAGCGTTTCAGATGCAGCAGCTGCATGACAGCCCCGGAGCCGGCGCTGTACAGAATATGCCAGTCTGCCGGGCCTGCATCTTTGTTCATAGCAGGCTGCATGGAGAGGACCTCATTGTAATCCTTCAGAGCTTCGGCAAACATATCGGCCCGTTCGCAAAGGGTGGCATGGTGCAGCAGCGCGCGGAATCTCCACCAGCGGGGCAGCGTTTCATCTTTCAGACTGCCTGCAGCAATTTCAACGGCATTGCGGCGTCCTTCCTCTGTGCCTTCCAAGGCCTTGTTGTTAGCCAGAATGGCATTTATCATCACTTTGTCCTGCACGCGCAGATGCTTTTCCGAGCGCAGGAGATGTGTCAGAATCTGTTCTGATTCCTCATGCTTCCCCAGCCGGAGTAATACAGCGGCCTTGCGGGTGGTTGCCTTGATGCGGTGCTCCTCGCTGCGTGTGGCACAGGCATCGTAGAATTCAATAGCCTGGCGCAGGGATTCCATAGAGGCGATATATTCCGAAACCCGGGCAGACATGTACAGCGCACGGGGGGCGAAGTCTGTGCGCGGGTATTTCCGCAACAGTGTATCAAGAATGCGGAGGGATTCCGTGTATTGCCCTTCTGCCGCCAGCAGGTGAGCCAGGTGCAGGGTCAGCGTGCAGACAACGTGCGGGTTCTGAACCTTGCCTGCGGCGTTACGAATCATCGCAATGGTTTCCTGCCCGGCGTTGATGGTATCGGTTGTGCCGGAAAGGCGGCGGAGAACAGCCTCCTGCAAGGCAAAGAAGCGCAGCTGCCGGTCGGGTGTAAGCTGGGATAAATCCGCGTTTATAGCGCTTTTCTGCAGCAGTTCATGGGCTGATTCCGGATTGCTTTGCAGACGCAGCAGGGCGTGATCCATTTCTACATCTGCCCTCAGGTTGGAATCCGGGCAGGGAATGCTGAGCAGCAGGTTAATGTCGGCTTCTGCCTGTTCCGGGGCTGATTCCAGCTTGAATGCGGCCCGTGTACGCAGAAGTGCGTACTGCTGGGTTTCAGAAAGGTCTCTGGAGTTCAGAACTGCTTCCTGGGTCTCGACATCACCGGACATCAACGCGCAAATCATGGCATTCTGGAGAGCTGCATTTCGCAGTTTTTCCGGTGCCAGACGGGCACATTCCAGATAGGCTCTGGCGGTGGAGGCAAGAGCTGGGTTGTGCATCTGGATTTCATAGAAAAGGCGCAGGGAATCATCTCCCTGAATCATGCCCAGGTAAAGGAGAGCTTCGTGGGTCTGCCCCCGTTCCAGATACCAGCGGACCTGCTCCAGCAGGATAGTGCGGGTGGCCGGTTCCTTAGGATGTGTTGCAGCCGCTGTGTTGGCGCATGTTACGTCCAGCGGAAGTTCCGGGGCATCCTCATGATTCAGCATGTGCTGCTGAATCAGCAGGGCATTTGCGGCACGGCGTGATTTTGTCGGGTCGGCAATCCACTCGTCAAGTTTGGTGCGGGCGTATTCACTGGTACTGAAGGCACCTTTCTGGTACAACCGGCGGAAGGCTTCTTCCAGCACAGGTGAATCCGGGTGGGATGATATGAAATGCAGAAGCGTTTCTTCGCCCTTGCCGTCGTCGTATTCAGCCTGTGTTTCCGGTGCATTCTCCAGGAATGCACCGGAAGGCCGGGGGAGCATCTGGTCTTCCTGGGTAGCGCTGTTTTCCTCTTTGCTGTAATAAATGGAGGAAAGGGTCAGGCGTGCCCGGTGACGCAGCGTAAGAGAAAGTGAGGTGTCTGTTTCCAGCGCTTTGCATTGGGTGATGGCAGCATCATAATCACCACGGAGACGAAGGTTCTCTACTTCCAGAAGCTGGAGAAGGGGCTTGTATGACGGATTCTTTTCCGACAAATCCCTCAATCTCTGCAGGGCGGCGTTGTCCTGGCTTTTCGGCTTACTCAGCCAGTATTCAGCAAGGGCTGCAGTAGCAAGAGTAGCTATTTCCTGATTACGCCCGCTGGCCATGGGCGTGGCAATGACGGCAAAGTCCACATCCTCGTTCTTCCAGGCGCAGTAGAGAAGCGCCTTGGCGGCATAGGTATACAGCGGATGGTCATCCGGTACGTGGCGCAAGGCTTCAGCCGCTTCCTTCAGCCTGCCGAGCCCGATGAGGGCGCGTCCTCGCCAGAAAGATGCCGTTGCAGAGGTGTCATTCACCAGGGCATCAAGAGCATCGGCAGGCTTTCCTTCGCGCATCAGCTGCTCTGCGCGCTGCGTATCAGCCTGGGCGAGAGGAGCGGTCAGAAGAGCAAGAGCCGGGAGGAGGAGAAGTTTCATGCTGAGGAGAAGATGGAGATGGGTCAGCGGACGGAGGGATAAAGCCCTTCGAGCCAGAGGAACTGGTTTATATAGTTGAGACCGGAGCGCGTGAGGGCGGCATTGGTGCTGTTGTTCTTTACCCTGTTTACGGTGCAGTTCTGCTGCACGGTAGGCATGGGTTTGCAGGAAATGATGTGCGGGCGGCTCACCTCGCGCTCTGCAGGATATATGCCGATGGGAACCCCTGCGGCGGTGAAGGCGATTTCGAGTGAACGGGGGCGGGAAGTCTCATTTTTTGACCCTTTGTACAGGAAGGGATGCCGCCGCATGATGTCCATGGTGCCGATGCAGGGTACCGCCACGCGGTAATGTTCCTCAAGCTCAGCAAAATAGGCAGAGAGGGAGAAGGGCGTTCCATCCTTGCATGCCTTCAGAATGCCGACGGGGTCAATCCCCACCAGGTTTAATCCGTTGAAGTTGCCATGCTTGTTCTCTCCCTGGTAGAATTCGGAAAAACGGCTGTTAATCATGAGCGCGATTTCCAGATGCAGGTGGGCCCGTGTTTTATCAAGCCCGACCCCGCTGTAACCCAGCCGGCCTATATTGTTGCCCGTGCCGACATACTGGCCGGTATGGCAGTTGGTGTCAGCCAGATGAGCGTACAGTGAGTAGATAGTTCCCTCCGGAACTTTGTGAGCAATGACAACGTAGCGCCCGTAGTTGCTGAGGCCGGGAGCATCATTCACATGCACAACCCTGCCGGGGGCAATGGGGCGTACCTCATCCTGCGGAATACCATTGGCATCCCGTCTGATGGGCTTCACATCAATCCCCTCATGAAAACGGCTGTACATGACCGCGGCCCCCGGCTGTGGACGGAACGGATTCCGCACCATACCGTATGTGCCTGCCTGCCAGGGTTTTGTTGCTTCGCCTTCAAACAGGCGGTCCACGTACATGAAATAATCATCTCCGCCCGTGCTGAACAAAGCTGTATTATCTGTGGGCAACCGGAATACCAGATTCTGTGCCCATGCGGGAGCGCAGAACGCAATAATCAATGCTGGGAAATGTAGCCAGCTCACGGCTTCTTTCTGCGGGTAGAGAAGAGTTCAGGGCCTTTTCTTTCAGCAGGTGCGCTGGGTGTGGCTGCCGGTATTGCTGACTGGTCTGTCGGTGCAGGGATGGCCGGGTTTCCGGAGGGAACGGAGGAGTACAGCTCAGGAATGATACGGCCGTGAGCATCCTTACCCGTTGTTGCACCTGTGGGCAGTTCAGGCTTGGGTCTGGGGTTTTCTTCCTGGTAACGTTTTTCTTCGATTTCCGGGTCAACGGCTTTGAGTGTCTCGCCGATGCGGCGGAGATCATAGCCATTGAGGCCGCTCCAGATGATGATCTGACCATCCGTAATGCCTCTGTCAATGAGCATGGGCGGGAATGCCAGCCCGTCAACCACTGGGAGCATCAGCTTGCCGATGTTCTGCTGTGTTTCCGTGTAGAGTCTCAAGACATATTCCTTGGGGGTGTAGAGAACCACTCCGTAGGAGCCGTCTTCAGCCATGAAGGATTTGAATTTCTCGAAATGGCGCAGGCTCATGATGGGCATCCGGTTGTACATGTGCCCATTGTGTAGAATGTTAAAGGCAGCACCACCTTCAGGGTTGGAAGATTCCGTCAGGAAGTAAGCCTTGTATTGTTTCTGCTGGCAGCAGGAGAACAGCATGGCAGCCGCCATAGCGCAGAGTAGGAAAGGGGATTTGTTCATGATGATGAAAAACGCAGACGTGGGAGAATCAGCCCCGGATCAGGTGGCGGCTCTGAATGCAGTAGTTGGCACCGCTCCACAGGGTAAGGATAACGCTGAGCCAGAGGGCAATCTCGCGGAACCACCAGGCGGTTTCACCGATGCTCAGCGAGCGCAGCGGTTCAAACAGGTTGCCGCCGTAGGCCAGGTGGGCCATGCAGGCAATGCAGTAGGTGAGCTGTGCTGTTGTTTTCCATTTGCCGAGCTTGTCTGCAGCCATGACCACGCCTTTCGCTACGGCCAGCTGGCGCAGGCCTGTAACCAGGAATTCGCGGAAAATAATCAGTATTGATACCCAGAACGGACACATCCCCACAGAGGTCAGGTAGATGAAACCGGCCCCGACGAGAATCTTATCGGCCAGCGGGTCGATTAATTTGCCGAAACTGGTGACGAGATTATACTTGCGTGCCAGGTATCCATCGAAGAAATCGGTAATGGCGGCTACAACAAAGGCCCATAGGGCAATGCAGGCCGTCATGGAGACAGGTTCAAGCCACCCACCGGATATTTCGTTGGTGAGGGGGGACTTGCTGCCATCCCATGCCAAGGCTGCGGTGTAGACGATGACAAGGATGATGCGGGAAAGTGTGAGTGTATTCGGCAGGTTTAACATTGTACCACCTGTGTTATAGCCTGCAACGCCCCGACTTGCAAGCAGAAATCAAGGGTGTATGCCAAAATCGGGCAGTTTTTGTGACAGATTCTGTGCTTGAATCCGAAACTGTTTTTGCTATACTTGCCCGCATGAACGCATTTCGCGCAACAGTTCTTGCCTTGCTTGTCCTGACAGTCGGGCTCATGTTTTATGCTTTTGTGGTGCTGATTCCGGCGCGGCAGGACCAGTACCAGATGTACCAGACTCAGCTTAAAATCAACGAGTATGAGCAGCGTCAGATGGAGCATGATGCCCGCATGGCGCGTCTGGATGCCAGTGTTGACACGCCTGAAATGGCCGCTGCCCGTGCTGCTGCGGCAGAGGAAGAAAAGAAGAACGAGGCCGAATTGACCGCCGCTGAAGAAAACAGTGTGATTGCATCTGCCAAGCGACGTCAGGAAATCGAAGAGGCTGCAACGGCAGCGGAGGATGCCGCCAAGCCCGAGTCTCTTGGTGCGGTGATGGCATACCTGGAGGATTGCGGGGTGATTCTCTTCAAGGCAAGCGGCAGCATGCCGGTGAAGGAGGGGCTTCTCATTGCTCTGCGCCGCGATGACTATATTGTATGCGAGGCTACTGTAGACGGCCAGGATGAGGAATCCGGACAGTATACAGCCGTTATCAAGCAGGCCCGCTTCGGCGGTGTGGAAGACCCCGAGGCTGAGGCTAATCGCAAACCGCGTGCGGGGGATGAGGTGATTGTATCACCCTTCCTGAGTGGTCGAGATCTGAGGCTTGAGGCAGATGGAGCTGCAACCTCCCAGCCTCTGCCGGAGATTGAGGCAGTTCTCACCCCTGTTCCCTGAATCCACTGATTCCAGACTGTTACACCACATACAGCCATGCTGTTTGATCGTTCCCCCAGTTTCTCCTTTGAGTTCTTCCCTCCGAAAACGACGGAGGGAGCAGAGGCGCTTCTGGATACGATTATCAAGCTGCAGGAGTTCCACCCCAGTTTCGTGAGCGTGACCTATGGTGCCGGCGGCAGCTCCCGCGGCCTGACCCGCTCCGTCGTGCATGACATTCAGAGCCGGGGTATTCCCACGGTGCCGCATCTTACCTGTGTGGGCCATACGGAAGCAGAGATTGAGGAGATTCTGGAGGGCTATATTACTGCGGGCGCCCGAGCCATCATGGTGTTGCGAGGTGATCCCCCCCGCAACATGCCTTATGAACCGGGGAAGGATGCCTTTGCTCATGCATCTGACCTGGTGCGCTTTATTCGTAAATGGGAATCCCGCCAGAGGTTATCCTCCCGGTTAACCCTGGGTGTAGCTGGTTTTGCGGAGGGCCACCCCGATTCCCGCAACCGCCTTAAGGAAATGGATTTCCTGAAGGCCAAGGTGGATGAAGGGGCTGACTACATCTGCACCCAGTTGTTCTTTGATAATCATGCGTTCTTTGATTTCCGGGACCGCTGCCGCCTCATGGATATAGATGTACCCATCATTGCCGGTATCATGCCCGTGACCTCCATTTCCAGCATGAACCGTATGGCGGAGCTTTCTGCCGGTACGAATTTCCCGGCCCGCCTGCTCAAGGCCATGTTGCGCGCCGGGGGAGACAAGGCATCCATTGAGCGAATCGGCATCAACTATGCCAGCAACCAGTGCAGTGAATTGCTTGATGCCGAGGTGGACGGCCTGCATTTCTACACCCTGAACCGCTCCAAGGCAACACTGGAAATCTACCACAATCTCGGCTTTAACAACTATTTCAGTCTGGAGCGCCTTCGCTCCCTCAATAACCTTTATCGTTAAAATCACCCCCATATATGGAAAACAACATCAAGAACAACGAGGATATTCAGCCTCTTTCCCCGGAAGAAATCAAGGCTATCGGCGAAATTGCCATCGGCCCTTCCAAGCATGAGCAGTTCCTGAACGCTCACTACAAGAAAGTCATGTGGGGTGGTATCACGCTCGCTATTGCAGCCGGCTGTGTGATTGCCTTCTTTTCTCATCGTAACGACATGCGCCAGGAGGCTGCTGCCCAGGTGGTGCAGGCCATGAAGCATGTTGGCCCGGGCAATGGCATTGCCTCTGCCGCAGAATATGATGCCGCAGTACTCCAGCAAATTCGCCAGGAATTCTCCGCTACTCCGTCTGCCGTGACTGCTGAGCTGATGAACGGGCTCGCCCTCATTGCCAAGGGTGATGAAGCCGGTGTGGCGGCCCTGGAATCCGTGGCTGCCGGCACAGCTCCTGTTGCGCTCCGTGCCCGTGCCCTTGCTGCCCTTGCCACATACCAGCTTGAGAATGAGAAGGATTCTGTTCCCACGTGGACCCGCATCACTCAGATGGAGGCCAGCCCGTATACAGCCCTGGCCTATGTCATGCTGGGCGACCTTGCCAAGGAGAAGGGGGATAAGGAAGCCGCCCGCAACTGGTATGAACAGTGCAAGAGCAAGTGCCCCACCAGCGTCCTTGTAACGGATAAGACGGTGGAAATGCGTCTTACCCTGCTTGATGTTGATGCCCCCACGCCGGTTGAGGCTGCTCCTGAGCCGCAGAAGCAGGACACCAATCCCTTCGGCAGTCCTTTCGGTGATGTGCCGGAGGTCGGCGAAACCAAGTTCAACGAAGGTCTCTGATTTTCCATTTCTGCCATGGGTCTGTATCAGGACAACTTTTCCGGTCTTTCGGAGCTGGAGCGCCTTGCTGCCATGGCGCACGATCCTGTTCGTGTGCATGAAATCGGCGCAGACCAGTGGCCGCTTACCATGATGGCCTGTGGCCTCATGGCCAGTAATGATGAGGAAAAACTCGAAGAGAATTTCGACATATACGATATCTTCGTCGGCAAGACCACAGAAGCCGCACGCAAGAGCAGCCTCATTCAGCTCTCGCGCTTCATTGCCGGCCGAAAGGGAGAGGGTTGGAAAGCCCTAGTTCCGTATGCCACGCAGGAACTGGATGACTCCCTGAGCCGCAAGGCAGCCACCTATGTGCTTACTTTGGCCCAGCCCAGCCCCACCGAGCACCTGGCAGGCGTGCAGGAACTGGTGAATCGTCTTGTTCGTGATGAGTTTACGCCCGTTACTCTGCTTGATGCCATGCTCAGTATGGCTGATATGCGGGTACTGCCTCTCCTGCAGCCCCTGTTGGAGGTAGAGGAAAGCCGCATGGAAGAATTCCTGGATGAGGTGGTCACCACGCCGAATCGTCTGAGCCTTTCCTTTGTGCTCCGCGCGTTGGAGGCATATCCCTCACTCGCCGAAGAAGTTACCGAAGCTCTCTGCCGCATGGCTCCGCTCTCGCCGGTCATTCTTGACCTGGCACTGCCGGTACCCACCTGGGCATTCGAGAAACCCACTCCCCAGCCGCTCCACGGCTGGACTCCTGCCGAATACTTTGCCCGGATGCTGCCCGAGCTGCAACCGCATCTCGATGCAGACCAGCTTCAGCGCGTGCGCGAAGCATTCAAGGCATAGAAAAGACAGAAACACAGTCAAGGCCCCGTAGTTCAATGGATAGAACGGCCCTCTCCTAAAGGGCAGATATGGGTTCGATTCCCGTCGGGGCT